>Ga0102953_1000051_pt1 | contig 69710 bp, 65 predicted proteins | sample SalPon2A_C_D2_MG_FD_78509 | JGI IMG/M metagenome (GOLD analysis project Ga0102953, IMG submission 78509) | Soil microbial communities from South San Francisco under conditions of wetland restoration - Salt Pond MetaG R2A_C_D2_MG | ecosystem: Environmental > Terrestrial > Soil > Wetlands | place...
TGAATATCTTTATCATTCTTAGGTGTATTGGAAATATTATCCCCGAAAACCTTACTCTTTTTATTACCGCTTTCATAGCAGGACTTTACAAGTAAAAAAGCCAATATAATCAGGGCAATTGTTACTAATATTAAAATAAATTTTTTCATCTTTTGCCAGATGTAAATAACAAAATTTTGTATACGGGTTTTAACATTTTATTATTTAAACAATTTTTATGCCTGAGTTCCGGATAACAAAGCTTTGCAAAATATCCTGATTTTAATCAAATAAGGCTTTTTACTATCGATTAAGTTAAACTATTCTATCCCAAGGCCTTAATAAAGTCTCAATTTAAGACATTTGACTTGAATATTCTTGCATAAAATATGCAGAACTAATAATTCCCAGCTGATAATGTTTAAGATTAAAATGTTCATTTGGTGAATGTAAATTTTCGGTATTCAGCCCCAACCCCATCAAAACAGTAGGCACTTTAAGTTTCTTGGCAAAGACTGTAACAATCGGCACTGAACCACCCTCGCGCATAAAAACTGTTTTTTTGCCAAATGCTTTTTCCATAGATTTTGAAGCTGCAATAGTTGCCGGGTTTTCCAGCGGCACTAGAACAGGATGTGCACCGTGCAGACTTTTTATGTTTAACTTTACCGACTTTGGAGTCAGAGATTTAAAATATCTTTCAAAATGCTTTGCAATTTTTTTCGGATCCTGGTTCGGAACAAGTCGCATACTAATTTTTGCCATTACTTTAGAAGGTAGGACGGTTTTTGCTCCATCCCCTGTAAATCCACCGATAATTCCATTACAATCCAGAGTAGGCCTTGCCCATATTCTTTCCAGGGTAGTATATCCTTTCTCACCTTTTAATTCTGCAACGCCAAGATTTTTGGCAAATTTTTTATCTGAAAATTTCAATGCTTTAAAACTGTCTCTCTCTTTTTTAGCAAGTTTAAGAACATCATCATAAAAATGAGGGATAGTAATTTTACCATCTTTTCTTTGAAGCTTGGAAATAATTTCTGACAGGATATTAATTGGATTAGCAATACCGCCGCCAAAAGTTCCGGAATGAAGATCCCTATTCGGGCCTGTCAATTCAACCTGCATATAACACAACCCGCGCAAGCCATAGGTTAATGTTGGAATTCCCGGACCGTAAAGTGCCGTATCCGAAATCAGTACTGAATCACATTTAAGTCTTTCAGTATTATTATTTATAAATATTTCAAGGCTCTCACTGCCGACTTCTTCTTCCCCCTCAATTAAAAATTTTACATTCAGCGGCAAACTTCCAACCGTCTTGAAATAAGCTTCGGTACTTTTAATGTGCATATACATCTGCCCCTTGTCATCCGTAGCTCCACGGGCATAAATTTTCCCATCTTTTATAACAGGTTCAAAAGGAGGGCTGTCCCATAGCTCTACCGGGTCAACAGGCTGAACATCATAATGACCATAAATTAAAACTGTCGGCTTACCAGGAGCACCGAGCCATTCACCGTAAACAATCGGATGACCTTCGGTTTTAAATATTTCTACTTTGTTCATCCCTGCCGATTTTAATTTATTAGATACAAATTCAGCGGCTTTCTGTATGTCTGGCTTATTTTCGACTAAAGTACTTATACTTGGAATTCTTAAAAAATCTTTTAATTCTGATATATAATTGTCTTCATTTTGCTTTATGTAATTTATTACATCCTGCACTTGGAATCTCCTGAGTTTTAGGTTTCAAAAAAATGAACAATCATCTTTACCTAGAAAATTGTTTTGAGCTTTGTATTATAAATTTCTGTCTTTAAATGTTTTCTACCTATGGTTAAATTTTAAGAAATCAATTTAATTTTAGGTTAAAATACATCGAAACAAACATAAAATACAAAAATTTCATTATGAAATATAACAATTATATACAGAAAATTTGCGCACCACTCTATTAAAGTTAATCTTTATAGTTTACTTTATTATATTAAACACATGATTTTATACAGGTATATACTCAAAAACCATTTTGTCCCGTTTATTTTTTCAGTATTCACGCTGATCAGCATATTTGTGCTCCAGTTTATGATGAAATTTGCCGATAGGCTTGTAGGAAAAGGACTTAGTATTTGGGTAATTGTCCAATTGGTGATGTATAACCTTGCATGGATGGTTGTACTCGTTATTCCTATGGCCACGCTTGTAGCTACATTAATGGCTTTTGGGAATATGTCTCAAAACAACGAAATAACAATACTTAAATCTTCCGGAGTAAGTCTTTACAGAATGATGGCCGCCCCTCTGCTAGCAAGTGTTGTAATTGGTTATCTCCTTTTATTATTTAACAATGATGTTCTTCCAGATGCAAACCATAAAGCGAAAATTCTAATGCAGGATATTTCGCGACAAAAACCGACACTGTCCCTTGTTCCGGGAGTTTTTTCTCAGGAAGTTACAAATTATGCCATTCTTGCAAGGAAGATAAATGAAAAGAGTAATGAATTATCGGAAGTTACGCTATACGATTATACCAACCCTAACAAGATTGATGTGGTGACGGCAAAGAAAGGGAAAATATATTTCTCCAATGATCAGTCAAAATTAATAATGGACTTGTGGAACGGTGAAATTCATGAAACTGATTATTCACAAAAAGATAAATACAGAAAACTCGTTTTTAAAAAACATCGCATAACAATGCCTGCAGAACAATTCTCATTTCACCAATCCGGACTTGAATCGCAAAGAGGCGACAGAGAATTAAGTACAGAAGCTATGCTTACAATAATTGACAGCCTGATTCAAATTCAAAATAATTTTAGGAAGAATTTATTATCGTCAACAAGCAGATATATGTTGTTGGATTCAACTTATCGGTCAGATTTTTTACAGGACACATTAAGAAAAAAAAATCTTTTATATTACCACGCTGCTGAAAAAATAAGAACCGCACAAAATGTAATTACCGCAAGCGCACAAAATTATTTATATAACCAGGATCAAGTTAACAGCTACTGGGTGGAAGTATATAAAAAATACGCTCTTCCATTTGCGTGTATCATATTTGTTTTGATTGGAGCACCCCTGGGAGTTATGGTTAAAAAAGGAGGGTTTGGAGTTGCGGCCAGCATTTCATTATTTTTCTTTTTGCTCTACTGGGCGTGCTTGATTGGTGGTGAAAAACTCGGTAACAGAAATATGTTGTCACCGTTTATAGGAATGTTTGCTGCAAACATTATTATTGGAATTGCCGGAATTATACTAACCATTAAAACAGTAAAGGAAACTGTAGTAATTGATTTTTCATTCTTTAAAAGATTTATTCCCCAAAATTGGCGAACCGAAGAAACCGATACGCATGAAAATAATTGACAAATATTTAATCAAGCAGTTTTTGCAAACAATTTTTTTCGGAATACTAGCATTTTCCCTCCTGTTTGTAATAATAGATGTAATGGAAAACCTGGATGATTTTATAGACCAAAATGTTCCTTACCATGTTATTTTTCATTACTACATGGTTTTTCTTCCGGATATGATAAAACTAATGACCCCTGTTGCAGTTTTGTTCGGGGCGCTTTTTACGGTCGGGAAAGCATCAAATCTCAGTGAACTGACCGCAATAAAAGCAAGCGGTATCAGTATGTACAGATTCATGGCGCCTTTTCTTATTTCCACTCTGATAATTAGCATCTTTTCAATTTACTTCTCAGGCTATGTAGTTCCAATGGCTAACCAGACTAAGTTAAATATTGAAAGGAATTATTTAAAACGGGGATTTGTTGCCGGAACAAGCAATTTATTTTTCCAGGATACTAATACCAGAATTATAAATATTGCATACTTCGATGAATCAAAAGACCAGGCAAACCGGGTAAGTATTCAAAATTTTGACAAAAACGACTATACAAAAATGATATCAAGAATTGACGCAACAAATATGAGATATGATTCTACAAATCATGACTGGATTGCATTTAAAGGAATACAAAGAATTTTTACTAACAATGGACAAAACGTTGTAAACTTTAACCGGAAAGAAATGAAAGTATTAAACTTTACTCCATCCGAGCTTGCAAAGAAACAGCAAAAGCCTGAAGAAATGAATCTATCAGAGTTAAAAGATTTAATTGAATCTCAAAAACGGACAGGTAATGATGCTACCCAGAATATGATCGAATATTACTCAAGATTTTCTTTCCCTATGGCGAGTATAATTGTGGTCTTGTTCGGATTAACTATTTCTGCTAATAAACAAAGAGGAACAGTAGCTGCCCAGGTCGGATTTAATATTCTTGCAACTTTTATTTATCTTGTTTTCATGAAAGTAAGCGAAGCATTTGGTAAAAACGGTGCGATGGATCCTTTATTAACTGCCTGGTTTGCTAATTTATTTTTTCTTGCGGCGGCATTAGTAAATTTACCAAGGGTAAGACAATAAAAATTCAAAATTTCAAATCTCAGTACCTATTGATTAAGTTATAAATATTTATTTACAAAATTTTTATAAATTACGATCCGTGCCTAAAATAAAAAATCAAAGTCTTTCCGATAACTTTATCAGAAATATCGCACAGGTATCAGCAGGCTATTTCTCTTCAAATAAGCTTGACACTTTTTTTAGAGTAATTGAAACTGAAAAAGAGAAATTTTATTTCGATTCTGTTTCCGAAGCCAACCTATTGAGAATAATACTGAGCATGTACAATAAAATCTCTTTTATTGAGGAGTGTATTATTTATCCCCACTACATCGAGATTATAGTTTCCATTTCCGCTGCCAGTAATTATTTAACCGATATTCTAGTGCGGGATCCGGAATATTTTTACTGGATTATTAATCCATCCAACTTAAAATCGAAATTAACCGAAACAGAATTTAACAAAACCTTAGTTAAAACTTTATATCCTTATTCCTCATTTGCCGCAAAACTAAATACATTAAAGGCAATAAAGAGAAAGGAGATTTTGCGGATTGGGTTGAAGGATATCCTCAAAATAGAGGATTTAATTTCTGTTACGGGGGAATTATCTGTGTTAGCAAAAATTATTTCAAAACATCTATTTGAGCTATCATATACTGAAATATTAAATAAATATAAGATTATTAAAACACCCCGCAAATATTGCCTGGTATCTTTAGGTAAGCTTGGAGGTAAAGAGCTTAATTACAGCAGCGATATTGACCTAATGGTGTTTTATGACAAGGATTCTAAAATCACAAACAATAGGGAATACCATGAAATTTTGAGTGAAGCTATATTATTATTTATTGAATCTGCTTCAAAAATTACAGAAAACGGATACCTTTACAGGGTAGATTTCAGACTTCGTCCCGACGGGAGGAACTCTCCGCTATGCAACACATTATTGAGCTACCTAAATTATTATGAAAGCAGGGGTGAAGATTGGGAAAGACAAATGCTTATCAAAGCCGATTTGGTTTGTGGAAACAATGACCTGTACAACAGGTTTATAAAATTTATTAATCCTTTTATTTACCCTTCAAGTTTTTCAACTTCGCCGCTAGAACAAATAAGAAGACTAAAATCCACAATTGAAAAAAACCTAAAAAATGAGGAAAACATTAAATTAATTCCCGGCGGAATTAGAAATATAGAATTTTCAATCCAGGCTCTGCAATTATTAAATGGAGGGCGATGTCCTGAATTACAATGTGGAAATACTCTCGAGTCCTTAGATAAATTGCTAGGACAGAATTTATTGAATAATTCTGAAGCGAAAGAATTCAGGGAATCATATATATTTTACCGCAGAATTGAACACTATCTTCAATTAATGAATGATACTCAAACACATAAAATTCCCACCAATACCGATGAATTAAAAAGATTAAGCATATTTTTAGGATTTAAGGATGATAAGGAGTTTTTAAATAAGTTAAAGGTCTGCAGAATAAACGTTACAAATGTTTATGATTCAATTGTCGGTACAAAAGAAAAGGATTTAGGGGACGATCTAGTATTCTCAGCAAATTTTAAGAATCATTCCAAAGCAGAGAAAGAGCTTAACTATTTACGCGAAGGGATGGGACTACTAGGGCAAAAACAGTTTGATAAAAAATCTCGAGCCTTTTTTCGTGAAATTGAAGGCAGTTTTTCCGAATATTTGATACGCTCAAAAAATCCTGATATTGTAACCCAAAATTTTGTAAGAGTAATTAGAAATGCAACTTTTGCATCTATCTGGTACAAGGAATTCAGAAACAAAAAATTCTTCCATTCATTTTTAAGATTATGTGAATTCTCACAAAGAGGGATTGATCTTTTTGCCGAAGACAAAAAACTGAGAGAATATTATCTATCAAAAAAGGCTTTTGAGAGTCTGAACAACTATAGCCTTGAAAATTTGGAGACAAAAACATTATTGTTTCATTTATTAAATTTGTTCACACTTCAAAAAATTTCAAATGTAAAGATTCCTAAATTATTAAAAGATTATTTTGTTAAGAAAATTTCGAATCATTGTGCAAGTAGTACCTTATTCCCTGATTCAAATGAGTACCTTATTGCTTCAATGGGTAGTTTTGGTTCAGGAGATATGACTTTTTCTTCCGATATAGATCTTGTTTTTGTATTCCTGGGCGATAACAAATCAGGCAAATATGAAAATGCATTCAGAGAATTTTTATTACAGTTAAAGGAAGTTTTTTCCCCTTTTGAAGTAGATTGCCGTTTAAGGCCCGAAGGCAAAAGCAGTCAACTTGCGTGGGAAATAAATTCATATAAAAATTATATAAAATCACGTGCAAGGACCTGGGAATTACAAGCTTTTTGCAGACTTAGCTTCGTAAGCGGAAATAAAAAATTATTCAAAGAACTTTTAAAATCGGTTCATCAAAGAATTAAGACTGAAGAAAAAGAGGTAATTAAAAAAGATATAAGTAATATGAGAAAGAATTTATATCCTGTTAATATTTCAGTTATAACTGAAAAATTCGACATAAAAAAGGGGATGGGAGGGATTTACGATATTGACTTTGTTATTCAATTTTTAATGATTACTAATCCCGTTTTTTTTAAATTGAATGTCGGGAAAAGCTCACCAACGGTGATTAAAAAACTAACCAGAATACATAATGGTTTGCCGAAAAATTTGGAAATAATTAAGAGTTACAAATTTATGAAATCATTGCTGATGACTAATCAAAATCTGATGAATTCTAAATCATCCTCTATCGATCTTGAAAAAGGAAAAATCATAAAATCTGCAGAATTCCTAAATTTTGAATCTGAGTTAGATCTCAAACAAGAATTGAACAAATTTATCAGGCTAAATAGAAATCTATTTAAGAAATATTTACTGGCAACAGATGAACAAATTTCTGAAAAAACATTACATTAAAGTTAGCGTTTTACTTATATTTATTATCTATCTATTTACTCTTGCACCCTCAGTAGTAGAAATTGACAGCGGTGAGCTTGCAACTGTACAAGCAACTCTTGGAATTGCACACCCAACAGGTTATCCTTTGTTCACATTAATTGGACATTTGTTTTATTTGCTCCCCCTCCCTTTTACAAAAATATATCAACTGAATCTTCTGGCCGCAGTCTGGTGCAGTTTATCAATTGGAATTTTCATCTACACTTCAAAATTTTTGCTTGATAATATTCCTCTATTCAATCCAGCAAGCAATAAAAAAAAACCAGGGAAGAGTAAAAAAAATAATGCCGAGAATCCGGTGACAAAAATCCAGGATTATCCAGAACACAAAAAGATTTTGGCAGCTCTATTAGGCGGATTGGTTTTAGCATTTAACAAGACTTTCTGGTTTCAGAGTACCTCTGTTGAAGTTTATTCCCTTCATATATTTTTAATCTTATTAGTTATACTCTTTTTATTAAAAAGCTTTTTGTACGTGGAAAATACAGATAAAAGCTTCCTAAAATCCCCCTGGATTATTTTTTCTATTCTGCTGGCGCTGAGTTTTACAAATCACATGACGACAATCCTGATTCTTCCTGGAACTGCCTACCTGTTTTTTTCAAAATATAAATTCAACAAAAGCAGTTTTAAAAAATTAGGATTGATGCTGTTGTTTTTTTTCCCTGTACTGATGATCATCTATTCATATTTACCTTTACGCGCATCTCAAAACCCCTTATTAAACTGGGGAGATCCTGTAAATTTTGAAAACTTCATAAGACACATTTCAGGCAAACAATATCTAGTATGGCTCTTTGCTTCAGCCAGGGCTGCAAAGAAGCAATTGTTGTATTTTATAAATGAGCTACCAGTTGAATTCAGCGCTTCATTATTTATAATACTTATTGGTATTTTCAATATCTATAAAATTTCCAAAAAACTTTTTATTTTTCTTCTGATTACGTTTCTGTCCACTGTTTTATATTCAATTAATTATGACATAAATGATATTGATTCTTATTTTCTTCTGGCTTATATCACTTTATCTTTTTTTGCAGTATTTGGAATTTTAAAATTATTAAAGGAATTAAAACATCGTAAATATTCTTATAAAATTTCAGTAGTATTTATCGTTTTAATTATTGGTTCTCACTTTTATGTTACTCTGCAGGAGGCTAATAAAAAAGATAATTATGTATTCGAAGATTATACCAAGGCTCTATTAAGCAGCACATCTGTAAATTCAGTAGTTATAAGTTACCAGTGGGACTATTTTATTTCGGCTTCTTATTATTTTCAATTAGTAGAAAAGCTGAGAAAAGATGTAAAAATCGTAGACAAAGAATTGTTGAGACGTTCGTGGTATTACAATCAACTTAACGTAGATCATCCTGACCTATTAGCAGGGATGAAGCAGCAGGTCAATAATTTTATAGCAAGGGTTAAACCATTTGAGAGAGATGAGAAATACAATCCTGCTGTAATTGAGAATGCTTACCAGGCAGTATTGACCGGGTTAGTTTCGACTAACATAGATAGTATCGATGTTTATATTGCACCGGAATTATTTGAAAATGAAATGCAGAAAGGTGAATTCAGACTGCCAACGGGATATACCATAGTCCCAGATATTTTCTTATTTAAAGTAGTAAAGACAACCGATTATGTACCCGCTGCAAAACCGGAATTTAAATTGCGGTTACCTGCATATAAGGATAAGTATGTAAAATTTATTGAAAATACTATTGGAAACATGCTTGCCCGAAGAGCGTTATACGAATTGCGGTTTAATAAAACCGGGAGAGCTAAACTCTATATTAAGAAAATAAGAGAAAGTTTACCTGATTACCTTTTACCTGAGAATTTAGGGAATATATTTTAATTCAGATTATTAATCAGTGGCAGCATCCAATAAATCTTCTTTTCTGTCTGCCGACAATTTTTTCTCAGTCATAAAAGATTGCAGAGTGACGTCCATTTGTTGAATTAAATTACGCTTGTAATATTTAGGTGCAAAAACTGACCCATCCAGCATATATATTCTGTGGGTATCATCATCATAAAAAGTATAATTAACGAACGGACCGCCCATCCCTTTAATATTCAAATCCCACAGCCCTTGTGTAAGCAAGGCATATCTTCCGTTAAAATTCACTTCACTTGTTGTATAATAATTATCGGCTATCACAACATAACCTTTATCACCCATTGTTTGATAATATTTTTTGGTCATCCTGTTCCTAATAGCTCTTACAGAATCAGCATTCAGATATAATGGAGTTGCGTTATCTATCCAGTGAACAAATATCCATCTTTCCATATCACTACCAGGTGATCTGCGAAGCCAGACAAAATTATTTAAGGAATCGTTCTTTGCAACCAAAAAGTCTGCCTGTACGTAAATTACCCATCCATAACTCTTTAATAATTTCCCTTCAATATCCTCTTGTTCGTATTGAGGATTATACAAACTCGAGAAAAGTCTTTTATCTGAAATTTTTTGATAAGCATAAAGAAGATCGTCGGCATTCCTGTTAATTTTAGATTTTAATGATTCCATATCAGGTGCTGTTAATACCATTACAAGCTGATTCTTTGCCCACAAATCATATTTTCTTACAATTACGTTACTGTCAGCTATAATCTTTTTTTGTACGGCTGTATCTACTACTGAACTCACAAAATCGGATGTAACTGATCCTGAATTTAATGGTGCAGCAATTATAATATTTTTTTTATTTTTATTTCTGCTCAAACCATTCACAGAAATTCTTTTTAGAATAAATAATTTTTCGGGCTGTGGAGTATTAATAATTTTTTCGAATGTAGATTCCAGAACCGGTTTTAAAGCCTCAAATTCAATTGAATCTGCTACAACATATATTTCATCTTCCGGTCCGCGGGCGGGGCTTTGTGAACTACAGGAAGGCAGAATTAATAATCCAACTAAAAACGGGATAAGAATCAAAAATTTTTTCATGTTTACCTCGGTACGTTTTGCAGAATCAGTTGAAATTGCGGCAATAATAAAATATATAATCCCCACATAACAAGTCCAATTGAAACGGGAATGGATAAATTATCATCCATCCAGCCGAATGAGATATTTTCTACAATTGCTGATATTGCTACTGCTATTACCCCTATCAGGTATTCTAAGAACACTCCTTCTACTTTTGGTGTAAAGAATACAACAATGATTCCACTTATGAAAAAAGCTAAAGTTCCCTCTAAAGATTTGGAAAGAAACGAATGCTTACCAAATTTTCTTCCAATCAGGGCAGCGGATGAATCACTAATAATAAGAACGCTAAATGCAGTAATAAAAATTACTTTTGGAAAAAATAAAACACAAATAAGAGCAGAAATTAGGACATATGTAGCACCGTTTAGATTTCTCTTATTTTCATCAAGTTCGTGTTTTCTTAAAAGGAATCCAAAAACAGAATGGAATACTTTTCCGAAGCCGGGATTTATAAACCTTAGTAAATCCACCACTAAAGCAAAAAATGTAAAAATTCCAAGAATTATTAAAGCTTCGGAACGAGTAATGAAATAGTATATAATCGGGATTGATAAAGAACAGAGATGAATTAGCTTTCTTACTACTTCATCTCTGTATTGAATTGTTGCACTATCAGTTGGAGTCATCTTTCGGGGCTGACTCTTTGTTTCTTTTTTCCATTAATTTTTTAACGTGTTCCGGAACTTCATTAGACTTACCTCCGCCATTGTTACCTCCTTCTTTTTCATAGGAAGGTAACTCTCCTCCACTAATAATTGTATCAATCTCAGTTGAGTCAAGACTTTCTCTTTCCAGAAGTTCTTTCGATAGGTTATGAAGAAGATCAAGATTATCTTTCAGAATTTTCTCAGCTCTATGCATAGAATTATTTACTATACTCCTGACTTCATCATCAATATCCACTGCGGTTTTTTCACTATAATCTTTATGCCTCTGAATTTCCCTTCCAAGAAAAATTTCTTCTTCCTTTGCTCCATAGTTCAAAGGGCCAAGTTTATCGCTCATTCCCCATTCACAAACCATTTTCCTTGCTATGCCTGTAGCTTTTTCAATATCATTACCTGCTCCGGTTGTGTAATGATTAAATATTATTTTTTCAGCAGCTCTTCCGCCCAATGCATAGGTTATTACTGCTTCAAGATATTCCTTTGAATATGTATGTTTTTCATCTATAGGAAGATAACTGGTTACACCAAGAGCCCTTCCTCTTGGTATAATTGTAACCTTGTGCACAGGATCTGCTTCAGGAATCATCCTGGCAACAAGTACGTGTCCAATCTCATGATACGCCGTTGTTTTCTTTTCCTCTTCAGATATGATAAGACTTTTCCTCTCCATACCCATCATTACCTTATCTTTTGCTTCCTCAAAGTCTATCATTTCGACTTTTTTCTTATTCTTTCTAGCAGCAAGTAATGCGGCTTCATTTACAAGATTTGCAAGTTCAGCTCCTGCAAGACCCGGTGTACCTTTGGCGAGAATTTCCAACTCAACATCTTTTTCCAATGGTATATTCCTGGTGTGAACTTTTAAGACACCTTCTCTACCTTTAACATCCGGCCTGTCAACAACAATTTGCCTGTCAAATCTTCCCGGTCTTAATAAAGCGGGATCAAGTACATCGGGGCGGTTAGTTGCAGCAATAATAATAACACCGCTATTTTGTTCAAATCCATCCATTTCAACAAGAAGCTGATTTAAAGTTTGTTCGCGTTCATCATGTCCGCCGCCAAGTCCCGCACCTCTGTGTCTTCCAACCGCATCAATTTCATCGATAAAAATAATACAGGGAGCGTTCTTTTTTCCCTGTTCAAACAGATCTCTGACCCTGCTTGCCCCAACACCAACAAACATTTCAACAAAATCTGCGCCGCTTATAGAAAAGAATGGAACGCCAGCTTCACCTGCAACAGCTCTGGCAAGAAGAGTTTTACCGGTTCCCGGCGGACCTAACAATAAAACTCCTCTTGGAATCTTTCCACCAAGTTTTTGAAACTTTGAAGGTTCTTTTAAAAATTCTATGATTTCTTCGAGTTCAACTTTGGCCTCATCTGCACCGGCAACATCTTTAAAAGTAATTTTTGTACCGGATTGCGAAATTAATTTGGCTTTACTTTTTCCGAATGAGAAAATACCGCGATTACCGCCGCTCTGACCCTGCATCCTTCTCATAATCAGGATCCAAACACCAATTATCAAAATCCAGGGAAGAAAACTCAGTAGGATATTCAACCATTCATTAGATTCCTTATTAAAAGAATAGTCTATCCCTTTCTTTTTCCATATTGCTTCCTGATCTTTTACAATTGGTTCAGGAAGATACACAGAAATGTTTCTTACCTTTTCGGTTTTATTTTTTATTGTAACTTCCTGCTCGCTTTTTAGATTTGCTTTGAAAGAATAATCATTAATGTCAGATTTTGTAATCGTCGCAGAAGAGATCTGGTCCTGGTCTAATAATTTTTCATAAGCGCTATATGGAACTTCAACATAATTAGTTGTTCCTGTTTTAAACAACTGCATTACAATTACAGCAGCCACAACTACTGCGCCCCAGCCAAAAACCAGTTTAATTATCTTTGACCAATCAAAATTATCATCAGGTTTATTAGGTCCGCCATTTTTAGGGGATTTTGGTGATTTATTATTATTGCTATTATTATCTGCCATATATAGTTTATTATCGATTAAGTTCATTTAAATATAGATTCTCCATTATTCACGTAAAACATAAATAGATCTTAAATTCCGGTATCTCTGGGCGTAATCCAACCCATACCCAATCACAAATTTACTTGGAATATCAAAGCCAATATAATGAATTTTTACATTATATCTAAGACTATCAGGCTTGACCAGCAATGAGCAAACCTTCATACTAGCGGGGTGATGGTGTTCCATTAATTCTTCAATAAACTTGATTGAAAGACCGGAATCGACAATATCTTCAATTATAATAATGTCTCTGCCCTTAACATCACAGTTAAGTTCTTTCAACATAGTTACTTTGCCTGATGAAATCTTTTCATCCCCATAACTTGAAAGCTTAAAAAAATCAATTTCGCAATCTACTGTTACATTTTTTATTAAATCGGACAAAAAAAGAAAAGCACCGTTTAATACACCGATAAATACCGGGGTTTTGCTTTTGTAATCCTCAGATATCTGCTTCCCAAGGTCCCTAATTCTGTCCTGTATTTTTTTCTCACTCAGGAATGGGACAAAAACTTCCTTTCCAATAACTACTTGATCTATTTTCTCATTATTTACTTCAGGCATAATTCAACAACCCTTCGTGTGCTTTTTGTAATTTTAAACCTATCATCCAATCTTATCCCTATAACCCAAACAATTTTATTCCTATTTGTTAAAACCAACTGATTTTTTTTCCCAATAAAACTAATTTTTTGCTCATTCAGAAAATCAGAAACCTTTTTAGTACCTACAAGACCTAGCGGGTGAAACCTGTCACCGTTTTTCCATCTCCTGATCAAAAATTTTTCATCTAAATTATCTGCGGAAATATATTCTCTATCTTTATTTTCAGCAGAGATCAAATAATTGTTCCGTACTCTAACTGAAAGCCTACGAGAATTAACCTTAACGGTTTCACCTATTATTAGTTTAATTTCATTAAATGGTTTTTCTTTATTTATTTTGCAGACAATTATTTCATTTCTCTCTTTTACTGCAATATAACCACCCGGCAACAAAATTTGAGAACCCGTTTGTTGTTTAACAAGATTTACTAGTTCATTCAGGCTCTTATATTTTAATGAGATTTTTAAGCTGTTTTCAATAGCATTCTTAAATATATCAGCATAAAAAGACTCATCAAAATTTCTTAGGCCTTGAACAGAGATTTTAATGTTATCCTTCTGAAATTTAACTGAATTTTCAATTGCCCCCGAAACAATTTTTTCCAGCATACATAAAATGTTCCTGACGATCTCGGCAGTATTAAACAGTTTCTCTTCAAACAGTGGATTTAATTTTGCTTTTATTTGCGGAGATAGCTCATTTCTTATAAAATTTCTTTCAAAATCAGAATCTAGGTTTGAACTATCAGTTCTGTAAGAAAGTTTCTTTGATTCCAGATATTGTAATATTTCTTTCTTGTTAACTGATAAAACAGGGCGAATAATGTTTCCGCGCTTAGCTGGTATTCCTGCTAGACCTTTAATCCCGGTCCCTTTTATTAAATTTAAAAGAACAGTTTCAGCATTGTCGCTGCAATTATGAGCCGTTGCAATTATCGTGTATCCTTCCTTCTCTGCTGTCTTTTCAAAAACATCATATCGAACCTCTCTTCCGGCTTCCTCTAAAGATATTTTCTTTCTTGCTGATAATGCTTTTACATTTTTTCTTACTGAAAAAAATGGAACGTAATATTTATCACACAATCTTTTACAAAATAGTTCATCTTTATCTGCATCTTCCCCACGTAGTTTATGGTTTATATGAACAGCTCCTAATTCAATTTTAAATCTTTTCCCAAATTTTTGAAGAAAATGAAATAAAAAGACTGAATCCGGCCCCCCGCTTAATCCAAGTAGTATTTTGTCACCCTTTTGAATAAGTTTTTTTTCATCAATAAATTTTAAAATTTTTTCTTCAGTTTTTTTCATTATTAATCAATTCTTATCACTTTTGACCGCAGGGTTTTCCAAGGAATTCTGTTCAGTCAGCTGCACAATGTATTTACCCAACACATCAAATTCCAGGTTTACGCTATCACCCGGTTTTTTATTTGAGAAAATCGTCTCTTCCCATGTATGTGGAATTATTCCGACCGAGAAATTATCATTTTCTAGTTCAGCCACAGTCATACTAACCCCATCAATTGCAACTGAGCCGACAGGAATCAAATATTTTGCAAATTTATCCGGAAAAGAAATCTTTATGAAATGACTATTGCTTAATTCTTTTACGCTTTCAACTTTTCCAAATGCATCAACGTGGCCAAGAACAAAATGTCCGCCGAGTCTTGCTTCAGCTTTTAATGGACGCTCAAGATTAACCGGGTCGCCAATATTTAACGTTCCCAGGTTTGATTTCTTTAGCGTCTCTTCAATTGTATCCATCGAGAAGGAATCTTCTTCTCTTTTAACAACCGTAAGACAAACCCCGTTTACAGCAACGCTGTCACCGATTTTCAGGTCATCCATTATTTTTTTTGCCTGGAATGTTAAACGGAGCCCTTCGCCGGTAGGTTCTTTTAATTTTAATTTTCCTTTTTCTTCAACTAATCCTGTAAACATTAATTTATCCCCCTTTTATTTTACCAGTTCGACTAATACGTCGTCACCGATCCTTTCAACATTATTAAATTTTGCTTTCATTGCTTGTGAAATTTTATTTATCCCTAGATTTTCGACAACAGGTAAACCGTTCCCTAAAATCTTAGGTGTTATAAAAAACAATATTTCATCAAAAAGATTTTTTTTGATCATATTTGTAAAAAGCTCACTCCCGCCTTCAATAAGTACAGAAGCAATTTTCCTTTTTGCAAGTTCTTTAAGTGCACTCTTTAGGTTAATTAGTCCCTTTTCTTCTCTTACAAAAATAATTTCCGCACCTTTCGAATTAATCATTTTAACTTTTCTTTTTTTAGCAGCGCTCTTTTGGGATGTAATAATAATAAGATTTTTATCACTGTTATTTGAAAAAATTTTATGTCCAGTACTTAATTTTAATTTTGTATCCAGTATAATTCGTTTAGGATTTCTTCCTTCTGTAAGTCTTACAGTTAAAGATGGTCTGTCTTTTATTGCTGTTTTATATCCAATCATTACAGCATCGTACTTCGATCTAAGTTCATGGACATATCTTCTGGAAGAAATAGATGAGATCCATTTTGAATCACCGCTTGAATCTGCAATCTTTCCATCCAGAGTCTGTGCAGCTTTTAAAGTTACGTACGGAATTTTCTTTGTAATGTATTTAAAGAAAAACTTATTTAGTTGAATACATTCATTTTCAAGAATTCCAACTTTTACATCAATTCCGGCAGACTTTAATTTTTTTATACCGTTTCCACTCACCCGGGGATTCATATCCTTAGTACCAATAACGACCCGCTTTATTTTTTTCTCAATTATTTTATCTACACAAGGCGGGGTTAATCCTTCATGACTGCAGGGTTCAAGATTTATAAAAAGAGTTGAGTCTGCTACACTTTCGCGCGAGGAATTGATTGCATTTATTTCAGCGTGGTTTCTTCCGTATTTTTCGTGATAACCAGCACCGATTATTCTTTCGTCTTTAACAATTATGCAACCTACTAATGGATTAGGACTAACACTTCCTTTCCCTTTTTTTGCAATTTCAATTGCTAATTGTATATAAGACTCGTCCGTCAAACTTTATGCGGTTATTTTATTGATAAAATCTCGAACTCCAATAATCCAGCAGGTGCTTTAACTTTTACTTTTTCCCCGACTTTCCTTCCCATAAGTCCCTGCCCAACAGGTGATGTAACTGAAATTTTGCCTTCCTGAAAATCTGCTTCCTCTGCAGAAACAAGCAAATATTTAAATATTTTTGATGTTTTTAGGTTCTTAATTTCCACAGTTGAAAGTATATGAGCCTGACCATCAGGAAATTGTGAAGGATCAATTACCCGGGCACGGGAAAGTATATTTTCAAGTTTGCTAATTCTTAATTCAAATAAACCCTGTTCCTCTTTTGCTGCATCGTATTCCGCATTTTCTGAAAGATCTCCATGAGCGCGGGCTTCGGCAATTTTAGCTGCAATTTCCTTTCTCCCGGTAGTTTTCAGTTCTCTTAATTCTTTTTCGAGTTCTACAAGTCTTTCTTTGGTTAGATATACGAAGTTAGCATCCGACATTATAATATACTCAGTTTAATTATTATGGTTTTTAAAAAAAATTACCACCGTCCCGGTGTCCGCGACAGTGGTATCAAAAAATAAAGAAATTAGAATAGGTTGTCAAGAAATATAGTGTGGAAGGGGCTTTCGCTGATTATAGGAAATAGCTCATTTCAAATAAATTAAATGATCATTTATCCAAATTATGTTTATTCCAATATATATTTTCAATATTTTATCAGTATATATTGCAACATATCCATTTTACAGGAGATGAGATGATTAAGAAGACGATGATAGTAAGCCTGATGATAATTTTTTCATTTGGAATGCTTTACGCTCAGGAAAGCACCCCCCAACCGGCTGACAAAATTCTAAACTCTGCATTAAAAAAAGCAAAATCGAATGACAAAAAAGTATTCCTGATATTTCACGCTTCCTGGTGCGGATGGTGCAAAAAACTTGAAAGAGCAGTAAAAAGTCCTGAATTAAAAGATATTTTTAACGACTATTTCGTAATTACATACATTGATGTTCTTGAAAATAAAGAAAAGATTAAAACACTGGAAGATCCCGGAGCAAGAGATATGATGAACAAATACGGCAGCACAGAAGATGGTTTACCGTTTTACCTTTTCATTGACCAAAACAGTAAAGTAATTGCCGATTCAAAAGTGCTGGAAGGAAATGAAAATTTAGGTTACCCGGTAAGTGATGAAGAAATAAATGCATTTATGAAAATAATAAAGAAGTCAGCTAAGGGAATTACTGAGGAACAGGCAGAGAGGATATTCAAATACCTTAAAAAACAATCCACGTAATTAGCAAATACCCCGCCTGTTTCAGACGGGGTTTAGAACTACTTTTCACAACAACTATAATTTAATTTTCAGTAATTCTAAGTTGAATAAATTTGTTTGCTGAACCAGGTCTTTTTGAGCTACACAATTTTTATAAAAAAACATTGCCTGGTTATCTTCTGGCCAGTCTGAAATAATGGAAGCATATATCATCGAACCGATTACCGGAGTTAGCAGAATAATGGTTACAACAACATCCGATATTTTTGTATTGTATACTGCAAGTACTGAAGCGAATAAAATTCCAGCTCCACCTCCCGCAGTGGAAGCACCAATGGTTTTCCAGAAAGAAAGGGTTGGATTTTCGCCTTTTGCAACCCAGTGAACTCCTACGCCAGCACCAAAGATATAAGATGATATTGAAAGTATCCCTAAAGCAGTCCTAGTAAAGGTTGTGGTTCTGCTACCCCAGGAAGCTGCAAACTCAGCCGTGAGAGGAGGAAGTGCAAATGCAACTGCTAAAGCAGAACCTACAACAGCCTGACCGGATAAATTTAAAAATGAGTAATGATGAGATGAAGTTTCATCCGGTTTAGTATTAGCAATCCAATTGTAATTATGCTGGTAACTGGTTTGAATTTCCGATTTTTGTTGAATAACAAGGCTCAATTCATTTTGAGCAAAAGTACAAGAGAATGAGAGAATTAATATTAGGATAATTTTTATTTTCATATTTCACCTATGATTTTGACCACATGTTCCCGAGTCACTGTTGAGCCGTAGGTTATTTAGTTCTTATTTTTTACAAATTTTAAATTCCAAAACCTTTGCCCAAAATATTTACCTTCTTTTTTTACAAAAACCCTATAGTGATTTTCTATTGCAAAATTTATTTCATTTTTATATTCAAATAAAAGAGCAAATGCTCTTAGCTCTAGTGGTCTGATTCCAAATAGCTCTATTCCTTTTGTTATTTTACCGGTAAGATAAAGTTGAAATTTTGAAATATTATTTGGCTCAATTTTATAAGAAAAATTTTCTTCACCATTACTTATTGCATTTTCAAATTCATACTTATCTATTTGAATCATTTCGCTCCTCAATAGTTTTATTATTTTGTAAAATAACGGCAGAATTGTATCGGTATTATTATTTATCTTTAAAATTAGCTTACAATTTTAAAATAGATACCTATTCCTGATCTTAAACCTTTCAGTTCATAAGTCCATACCCTATAGTTTTCATTCCTCGAAGAGTAAGACGAACTTTCAGAATAGTAATCGTCTTTCCGTCAGCCCCGACTAACAGTTGCCTCATATTCAGTGAATAAACTAATATTTTTATATACATTACCTTCCAGACCAAGCACAATTGACAATCCGACACTTAGAGTACTACTATTGTTTTTTGAATACGTACTATAATTATCATTTGGATCATTTTCGTAGTATTTGCGCTGTAATTCATATTTGGAAAAATTATAATTTATAAATGGACCAGCTCCATTATAGAGTTTAAGTATTTTATGAATCCGGGTTTGATACAGGTATTGAAAAGTAATTTCGTAAAATTGTTTATTTGAAAACATTTCCCTGTTTTCTACATCGGAAACCGTATTGTATGGACTTTCATAATAATGACTTACATCTGCATCTTCATTACTGAATAGACCAGTTGCATTTAAAGTAATCCTAAAAGCTGAATGATCAGAGAAATGATATTTAAAAGCAACTATAACCTGATCAATAATATAAAATTGAATGGCCTGGTTGTAATTTTCTTTTGATGAATATGCTTGCGCAAAAACATTAATTGAGTTATAAAATATGACGAGATAAGAAAAATATATTTTATTTTAAACATAAAATCCTTTTTTGAATTATGTACTCACACATTTTGGCGCTGTCTTTTGTATTAAGAATAATTTAATTTTTCTCTGCGGGCCCCCCTAATCGAATTTGATCGGCAAAAGGATGTACTGCATTAAAAAATAAATAGCAATAGCTATTTATTTAATGGTAGGTTTGAGTTAGTTAACGGTAAAGTTGTCCACATTTTGGATGTAGATTTTATAATATTAGACTGTAATAAGGAAATTCTATAAAATTGAACGAATATAAATACCAACAGCGGCAGGCAAAACTATTAATGCGGAATGTGCAAATGCACGTGCTTTAAATGAAAGGTTTGAAAAGTTTATTCCCAATAATTCGGTTATTACAACCAGAAAACCCCAACATCCGAATACGAAGATTAAAAAAACAACCACTTTGCCATAAACCAGGCTTGCTGCAAGATCGTGAATCGCACCACTTAGCATAAAAGTAATAATCACTGCAGGTCGGCGAGGGAGAAATTTTGATAATGGTTTATAGCATTTAAAATATAAATAATAACTGAAAAGTGGATTCCAGTATTTCCAGAAACCAGAAAACGTTGACGCACCCAGCGAACGCCTGAACATTATTTTTATCAATTGCCATTCACTGCCGGGGGTGCCCAATCTTATTTTTTCATATTCTCTGTATGTAATCGACGGTTTGGAAGACATAGTTAATTACTTCACCAGAACCATTTTCTTCGTTCTCCGAAATTCATCCGTTACAAGAGTATAATAATAAATCCCGCTTGATAATTTAGACGCATTAAAGGGAACGGTATACCGCCCCGCCGGTTGCACTTCATCAACTAGAGTTGTAACTCTTTGGCCAAGCACATCTGTAATAATTAATTTTACGTGTTTTAAACGCGGCAGAAAATATCTAATAGTTGTTGCAGGATTGAATGGGTTTGGAAAATTATTTTCGAGCAGGTACAGGTCGGGAAATATTTCTTTAGGTTGTTCTGTAAGTAGCCCCTCTTTCATTATATAATTGCCGGGATCAAACACAAGGCCGGTAGGTATTCCGTTTACCATAAATGTAAAATCCTGGCTTTCAATATCATTAAAAATTGTAATTGTAGTATCGGAATTATCTGTGGTAATTTTTATCTGAATCGGCATTGAGAAAAGCTGGCTGGAAAATTTCATATCCTGGCCAACTGTAAGATTAATCCTGTACATATTGTTTTTAGCGTAAGTAAAATTCCAGTTATATTTATAATTTGGATACCCCTTTCCATAAATCCATTCTTCAAAAAAATAGGTCAGGTCTTTTCCCGACAAACTTTCCGCAACTGATTTGAAATCTCCGGTAGTTGCAGAGCCGTAGGCAAACCTTGGATCACTATTGTAGGTTTTTAAAATATTGAAGAATGTTGAATCGCCTAAAACTCCCCTGAGCATATGCAGGACTACTGCGCCTTTTGCGTAAGTAGTTGTATACCTGAAAATACTGTTTACAGAGGAAATATCTTCAACATAAACTGAGTGCGTGTTATCCGTTTTTGCAATATTCATTTTCGAAGCAATGTCGGAATCGTAAGATGCTTTGCCGTAAGCATTTTCATAATAAATTGATTCGGAAAAAGTTGCAAAACTTTCATTAAGCCAAATGTCGTGCCAGGTTGCGCACGTAACCTTATCTCCAAACCACTGGTGTCCCAGTTCGTGAGCAATTAAATTTTCATCTACCACTCCGAGTGAAGTTATGGTCTGGTGTTCCATTCCCCCGCTCCAGCCGAATTGCGCGTGACCGTATTTTTCTTTTAAAAATGGATAAGGTCCATAATGATCGGCATAAATTTTAATCATGTTTGCAACTTTATCCAAAATACTATGCGCATATTCTGTGTTGCTTTGAGGGTACAGATAATTTGTAATTGGCATTGAATCATTTACAGCATAATGATAATAAGTATCATAAGTTGAATAACCTGCAATTGCCAGTGAAATTAAATAAGAAGCAATCGGGTAATGATTTTTCCATTTAAAAGTTTTTGTACTGTTCCCGTTATCTGTCACAGATTCAAGAGAACCGTTTGACACACCGGTCAGGTTATCTCCAATCGTTATCCACACGTCTGATGAATCAACTTTATCAGCCGGAGTATCTTTATTGGGCCACCAATCGCTTGCACCGTAAGGCTCGCTTAAAGTGTAAATTGCCTCACCGCCGTTTCCATCTGTTCCGAAAGTAAAACTCCCGAATCCGCTTGAGCCCGGAATTCCGTGATAATAAATATCAATGGAAAGTTTTTCAGATGTTGTAAAAGTCCTGTAAAGATTAATAATCAGTTTGGCCTGGCCTGAAGGCTGAGAAAAAGTTTGTTTGCTTCCTTCAAGTAAAACAGAATCTACTGTAAAGTTATTTTGGAGATCAAGGAAGAAAGAATCGATTGAAGAATTTACCGGTTTTAAAGAAACTGTAACTATTCCTGAAAGATTATTTGGTTGATGAGTTAGAGATAAATTTAATTTATAATAAAGCACATCAATGTTTGAATCACCCGGGTACGTTACTTTTGATATCTTATAATTTTTTATGAATTGTTCTTTCTCAGATGCTGCCAGCTTTTCTTTTACCGTTTGTGCAATGAGAATATTAAATGAGAATAACAAAAAGAGAAAAATTTTTGATTTCATAACCCTATCAGTTTACTTCCTCTATCCGGCAAATTGTTTTAAAGTTACAGTAATTACAGACTTTATTGTCCCGGTCTTTTAATTTCGTCAGGTTGAACTTACCTGCAACAATTGAATTTACATATTTTTCAATTGCTTCAGTACATATTTTTATCAATTGGTTGTTTTCATCAACAATTTCATCTTCCGTTTTTTTCTTCCTTGAATCGGATGCCCTGACCTTCTTTTTCCCAAAATACTTTTCACTGAATTTCAAAGAATATATTTCTGCCGAGGCAGGATCGAAATCTACATCCAATTGTGTATTTATTAATTTTTTAGCAGCAAACATATATAATGGAAGTTGTAATGAAATCCCCTGCAGAAGATCGTTCGCTGATGGAGTTTTACCGCTTAATTTATAATCTACTACACTAAATTGCGATTTTGATTCATTAACATCAATCCTATCAATTTTACCTCGAACATTAACCTCACCAACTTTGAAATTTGATATAGCAGGATTATTAAATTTTCCTTCGGAAGAAATTTTTCCGAAACTCGTTTCAAAGTATTGAGGGGTAAAACCATTTTCGTTCTCTTTTTCTGCCACAAGAAATTTATATAATATAGAATTTTTCCTGTCACCATTAATTCCAAGCACTTTTTCTTTTTCAAAAAAAGAAAGAGGCGAATAAAACCGTGCTTCATCAATTTTTTTTTCAGCAATTCTAAAAATCAGCTTTTCGGCATAAGCAAAGTCCTTGCCGGAGCAATCCTGGAGCTCAATTTCTTTAATTTTCAGGTTCGAGTAAAACTCAAAAAGGATATTATGAAGCAGGGTTCCCATTTCAAGTGCTTCAATTTCCTCAGTAGGTTCTTCTACCGGTTTTAATTTTAAAACACGTTCTACAAAATATTTGTATGGACATTTTGCATAGGTTTCCATCTGGCTTATAGAATATTGTTTCGTTCTGTATTCTTCTAATGCTTCTTTTGCAGCTGGAGATAATCGGGGTCTTATAAATCCTGAAAATTCCGATTCACCGAAGGGCTTATTTATTCTGATTTTATTAATATCTATCGACTCTTGAATCTTTTCTCTATCTATTCCATTTTGTATGAAAATATTATCATTTTCAAATTTCTCTATATCATCTCTACCAATCGCAACAAGTAATTCCTCCTTAGAATAGATCTTATCCTTATAATCATCTTCAGTTTTTTCTATAATTTCAAACAGGCTTGCAAATTCAGCAAAAAAGTTTGATTCAACAAGTTCTTTTTTTTCATCGTAAAGCGGAACCGATAGGTAAAGAACTTTTTGCCAGGCACAAAGTGACTGATAAAAATGATACCTTTCTTCCGCCTGGTGTTTTTGCTCACCTCTTATATAAGACGGGGAGAAAAAGATCTCCGGGGTATAACGGGTTGGAAAGTCGCCATCACATAAACCGGAAATAAATAGATAATCAAATTTTAAACCACGGATCTCGCTCAATGTTGTTATTTGTACACCGTATCCCTGGCGTTCTTTAATGTTGTACCTTGAAGAATTAACCGCAGTACGAATATGATTAAGAAAAAAGTTAAGAGTGAATTTCTCTTTTTCGCCATGCTCTAGTTTAAATAATTCTAACAACTCGGAAATTGTCTCTAAGAAGACTGTAACTGCTTTTACATTTTCTTCAACCATTCCACCGCCTTCCACCAGCTTAACCGGAATGTTAAGACTATAAACAAGATCAGATAAGTTGTCAAAAAACTCCTTCAAAGTCATGTTCCTGTCAAAAGGCGAAAGAAATTCACTTAATTTTTCAATATCAGAAAGTGCTTTTGAGTAATTATCTTCTTCAAATGACAATCGGCTAAAATCTTCATCCTCGTCAACTTCAAATTGGGAAAGGGCATCTTCAATAGAATTTTTCCAGTTTTGAAAACCGGAAATTATTTTTAGTTCAACCGAAACTCTCTGTAAATTAGTTTGATTTATTCCAGCACTCTCAAGATATCCACCGCTAAATGCGCGAAGAATGTTTTTGTAATAGTAATCATTCTCCAGAATTTCCAGTAAGTTAATAACTGCAATTACAGCAGGAGATTGATTTAAAGAATAACGATCAGTTAAATTTATCGGTATCCCGTAAAGTGAGAAAATGTCACGGATAGTCTGAGAATTCTTCTGGATTAGGTTAAAGACAACACATACCATGTTTGGTTCAACTTTATCATTAATTATTATTGATTTGATTTCTTTGGCAATAAGCTCAATTTCTTTTTCGCGACTGTTTCCTTTTATTTTAAACAGCTGCCCGGGGAAATTATATTTCTCTCCGTCTATGTTATAGTTAAAGAGCTTTTCTCGCAATATTTTTTGGAAGTGATTTCTTTCCGGTTCCGAAGAATCCTTTATCGCTTTGAATTTTTTGTTGATCAATTTTCCATAACATCTCTCGAGATGAGAAAAAAGACTATTATTTCCCGCTGAGTAATCGAAGGAAAGAAACAACTCAAGGCCATCAATCTCAGCTGTAGAATTTAATATTTCAATTTCCGGTGAAGTGAATTCATCAAATCCCTGGATAATTACCAGGTTAACATCCGGATAAAATTTTCTGAATCTATCTCCTACTATTGATTCTCCCAGCTGATTGAATTGGTAGTAAACATCTCCAATTTCTTTTACAGAAAGTTCCTCACATTTTTGCTGATATTTCTCATAAATATCGGCTATATCTGCAGCTTTCATTTTTTCAGAGCCTGAAAGCTGAGAACATTCGTCCCGGAGGATATCAGGTGTAATTCCGTGCTTTTTGTATTCAGAGATAACATTTTTTATTCTTTCAAGAGTACCGAAAGGAATTTCTTTTTTGTAATTAGCAAAATATGCCGAGTCTATTTCCCGGAAACTCTGACTTAATAATACAGTTGCTGCAGCTTCGCTCAAAATTGTTCCTTTAATTTCAGAATCATTAAATAATATTTTTGTTGAATAAGTGCCCAGGGTTTCAAGATTGATTTTTGTTGTAGTTTTGCCGGGAGAAGAGGAAATGATTTCTTTTTTCAGATAGCGACTTTTCCTGTTTGTTGGTACTATTATCAGAAGCTCATTCATTTTTTGAGTTTTGATCTTTTGATCAATTTCAAATGCAGGATTAAAGTGATTTCTATTACTTTTTGTCAGGATCATTTGTTTTTCTCAATCAAAAGATCACGATAGGATTTTTTGATCTGTTTCTTCAAATCCAGATGAAGCAGATCGATAATTTTATAAAATCTTTTAGAAGCATTTTTTTTGCCGGAAAGAACCAGGGTTTCAAGTTCAATAAAAGTTCCGAGGTTTTTCACTTTGTCTAAATGAACACGCGTATTATCGTACATGTAAAGCAATCTTTTTTTTTCCACAATTGTTTCAATCTTAAATATCTTTCCGAACATCTTTTCGCCATCTCCTTCAGATATTTTCAGCAGGTAGTATTCGCTCCATCTTTCCTTCCCCTTTTCATCCCTATTATATTTAATCAGGGTCTGCTGACCATTTTCAATTCTTAATTTCAGCAATCCATCTTTTATTTTATAATAAACGTCTTTTTGGTTCAATTCATTTGCAAATTCCGCATCTATCTCCTTAAGATATTGCATTATTTTACTATGAGAGCTCACTTTTGATTTTAATTCTAGATTGAGAGGCATATTTTCCCTTTTTTAGCAGAAATACAATAAAATAATTTATTCTTAGATAAAAATTTTTTTAATAATACTTTTTTTATATGTTGCAATTATTCGCAGGTTCATTAATTTTATGAATAAAAAAACGGTGCCCTATGAAAATCCTAACATTACTGGCAATATTACTAATAAGCATAATAAATGTAAATGCGCAGGAAATTGGTGAACTTGCTCCCGAAAAAGACCCGATTCAGTTTCCTCCGAACGCTATCGGTGCCGATATAATATTTAATAATGGCGGTATTGGGCTAGGTAGTTTTTATAAAAGGTCACTTTCGGATGAGCTGACATTTATTGCGGTATTTTCTATCGCAGAATCTAAAAATGAAAAAGAGTTTACAAGAATTGATCCTTTTACCTACCAGACTTACACTATCGGGAAAAAGAACAGGGTATTTGTAGTTCCGGTTACTTTTGGTATGCAATACCGGCTATTCAGAAATTCTCTTTATGATAATCTTCGTCCGTTTATTGAAGTCGGTGCCGGGCCCTCATTTGTAGTAACTACACCGTATTACGAGGAATTCTTTAAATCGTTTGGTAAAGCACACAACAATATGGCATTGGGCGGCTATATTGGCGTAGGTGCGGATTTCGGAATAAATAAATCAAACCTTGTCGCACTGAACATCAGGTATTATGTAATTCACATGTTCAACGATGGTGTTGAAAGTTTATATGGTGAAAGGGAAAATAATTTAGGAGGACTCTATATAAACCTAAGCCTGGGCATTATGTATTGAGTTCTCAGCAGAAAAAATTTAATGGATTTAATCCCGATGTCTTTAAATTCTTTTCTGCTCTGGAAAGAAACAACAGTCTTGAATGGTTCAATAAAAACCGGAATCGCTACCAGGAAGTTTTAGTAAAACCTGCAAGAAGCTATGTTGAAGCTATAGGAGAATTTTTCAACCACTTAAATTCTTCCATCAGAACAGAACCCAAATTTAACAAAACATTGATGCGAATAAATAAAGATATGCGTTTTGCAAAAGGTGCACCTTACAGGAATTATTTCCTGATTCATTTTGGTAGATTTAAAATGGACAGTGAGTTTTATGTTTACTTTGATAAAAACGGAATCACTTACGGAATGTTTCTAAATAAATCTAATGGTGAGGATCTTTATTTTGATAAAAACATAAAAGGATATTCAAAGGAAATAATATCTGTTTTTAATAATTATAAACTCAATAATAAATTTGATCTTAAAACCTTCGATAAAGATATTTCTACTATACAGAAGAGATTAAATATCAATAAGCATTTTGAGAAATTCTCCAGGACAAAATTTATTTTATTAGAAAAGAATCTTCCAAAAGAACGGAAACTGGCTACTTCTCCAAATTTTATAACCGAATCAATTAAACAATTTTCTTCTTTATATCCTCTTTACTGTTTTGCAATTTCACCTATCCCGTTAAAATTACTTCAGGATTTTGAAGAAAGAATGGGCGTGGCCTATTAGTTATTTTTCCATTTGATTGTGCAGCCAATTGAAAAAGTTTCAGGGACTGAAATTTCTTTACCTGCAAACAATTCTTCAATTGCATTTCTCAGGTATATATTTTTTACTTTTTCCGGCTCTTTCCAGTTATCGTCAATTTTTCCGTGATAAACCAATTTTCTCTTGTTATCAAAGAGGAATAATTCCGGCGTATGGGCTGCATCAAATTCTTTTGCTACTGATTGATCTTCATCACGTAAATAAAGAAAATTAAACTCCTTCTCCACTGCCCGCTTTTTCATATTATCTAAAGAATCCTCAGGATATTTTCGATCTTCATTTGAATTTATTGCAATAACTGATAATCCATTATCACCGAAATCAGATTGAATTTCTTTAATCCTATCCTCGTATGCCTGAACGTAGGGGCAGTGATTACAGCTAAAAACTACTAATAAAGCTCTTTGGCCCTTAAAATCATCAGAATTATGAATTTGATCGTCGGTCCCTGTCAAACTGAATTCCGGCATTTGTGAGCCTATTTTTAAAGTTTTTGTAGACATATCAATTCCTCCACAGATTTAATCAACTTAGCAAATCTATCCAGATATATTTAGATTTAGACACCGGAAAGTACAAATTCTTCATAGGAAATAACAATGATTTCAGATTCTGAATTTGCAAACCGTCTTTATTATGAATATGAAGATTATTTTGAAACTTCATTGCTCAAACGAAGATTCAAACATAAAGACATCATCCCTCTTATAAACAAGTTAAAAAATAAAAATATTTTTACAGTAAAGAAAATCGGGAGTTCAACCGAAGGAAGAGATTTAAATTTTATTTCCTGCGGAAAAGGAAAAACAAAGGTGTTTCTCTGGTCGCAAATGCACGGGAATGAGCCAACAGCAACAATGGCAATGTTTGATATTTTTAATTTTTTATTATCAACAAAAAATTTTGTAGAAATTAAAAATAAAATTTTAAAATATCTGAAGATTTATTTTTTGCCGATGGTTAATCCTGACGGAGCCGAAAAGTATCAGAGAAGAAATATTTTTGATATTGACTTAAACAGGGATGCAATAAAACTTGAAAGCAAAGAAGCACAAATTTTAATGAGAACCTTTAAAAATCTTAAAGCTGATTTTGGTTTTAATTTACATGACCAGGATATTCACTACTCCGCCGGCAAGACTTTCAAACCTGCGACAATTTCATTTTTAGCTCCGCCGACAAATGAAAAAAGAGAAAACACGGATGTGAGAAAAGATGCAGAAAGATTAATTGTAAGACTTTATAAAATTCTAAATGAATTTATTCCAGGGCATATTGCAAAATATCCCGACGAATTTGAGCCTAGAGCTTTCGGAGACAATTTTCAGAAGATGCGCACTTCAACAATATTAATCGAATCCGGCGGGTGGAAAAATGATCCTGAGAAACAATTCATCCGAAAATTAAACTTTATTGCTTTACTTACAGCATTTAAAAGTATTGCAGAAAATTCTTACAAGAAAGAAGTTTTAAATAATTATGATGAAATTCCTCTTAATAGCGAATGCCTGAGAGATATAATTTTGCGAAATCTTGAAATTAGAAAAAATGGTAAAAAATGTAGTGTTGACATTGCAGTAAATCTTGAAGAAATAAATACAAATAATTATTTGGATTTTTACTATAAATCAAAAATTGAAGACATTGGAGACTTATCCACTTTCTATGGATATGAGGATCACGACTTCAGCGGAATGACTGTTGAACCGGGAAAAACTTTTCCGGATAAATTCAATAGCATAAAAGAACTTGAAGAAATTAATCCTGAAACTTTGTACAAAAAAGGATACACAAATATTCTTTTAAAGAAACCGAACAAGAAAATTGATAAAATCAGGCGGCCATTCAATATAGTTCTGAACAATTCAGGAATTGATGAAAATCAAATATTATTGGAAAACCTAGCAAATCTCGTATTCAAAAAAAATGGTAAAATTGAATATATAATGATCAATGGGTTTCTTCACAGCCTAAAATATAGCTCAGGTGAGATAAATGAAGGTTTAATAGTATATTGAATCTGATAATATTTAGGTATAGTTTTAGAAATAGAATCTTTCAATATTTTAATTCTAAAGAATTAATTACTTCATACTAAAATATGTTCCCCTTTTTATTTGCAATGCTAGATGATCAACAACAGCTATATGCTGATTTTGAAGCAGAAGCCATTCCCCACATGGATTCCCTTTATAATTTTGCGCTTAAAATTACAGGCGATTCCGATGATGCAAGTGACCTTATTCAAGAGACTTACCTCAAATCATTCCGGTTTTTTGACAAATTTGAAAAAGGAACTAATTGTAAGGCATGGTTGTTTAGGATAATGAAGAATACATATATCAACACATACAGAAAACGAGCAAAAGAGCCGGATAAAGTTGATTATGAAGAAATTGAAAATTTTTATGAGAGTATAAAATCTTCTTATTCAGATGCCTCGCATCTCGAAAAGGAATTGTATGACAACCTTCTGGATGACGAAATCTCACAGGCAATCTCTTCTCTTCCTGAAGATTTCAGAACAGTTGTTATTCTTTGCGACATAGAAGGATTGTCCTATGAAGAGATTGCTGATTTTATTGATTGCCCGATCGGCACGGTCAGGTCAAGATTACACCGGGCGAGGAAAATTTTGTTTACTAAACTTTATAAATATGCTTCAGACAAAGGATATTTAGAAAAGTAACCTGACAAGGTAAGATTATGAAAAATAAAAAGCACGAAGAGTTATTAACAGCTTTTATAGATAACGAATTAAAAAGCCAGGAAGAACTACGTGCTTTTGAAGAAGCACTAAAAGAAGACCCGTCTCTTGAATTTGATCTGAAGGCTGAAAGCCTGACAAAAAATATTCTGAAAAACAGGTCAGTAAGAGATAAAATGCCGGGCAAAAGGAAAGAGGGTATTCTTCGGGCTCTTGCAGCAGAAAGAATAAGTACTCAAAAGAAGTTTACTTTTAAAGAAAATATATATAACCGTAAATTTATTGGATTCAGTACTGCAGCAGTAATTTTGATTGCAATTATTCTCTTATTATTTAATCGTCCTCCAGGTGTTAATATCGGCATAAACATAAGCAAACAAACCGGTGAAAATAATATTGTTGTACTTGCTGCAAATAATTTCGAAAAATATATGGCGGGAGATAAATCAGTACAGTTTGTTTCAAATAATCCTGAAGAAATTAAGAACTATTTCCGAACCAACGGCGTAGATTATGAGACTTACATCCCTGATTTTGATAATTATTCATTAGTCGGTGCTTTTGTTACTGATCATAAAGGTGTGAAACTGGCGAATCATATTTATTCGTCTCCCGACGGGAAATATATCTATATTTTCCAGGTACACGAAAATTATTTACAGGGCGACAGCATTGTCAGGATAACTAACGACCTTTTGAATTACCTTAAACTTGGCAATGATTACAAAACCACCCAAAAAGAATATATTACAGTACTTAAGCACAAAGACAAAAAAGTGTTTGCAATGGTATCAAATTTAGATGCCGAAAAACTCCCCATTAATTTCTATAAGTAGTTGTAAAATCCTCACTATTTATTGGATTCCTCATAATTCCGTTTGATGCCAGATTGGTAAAAAATATCCAAAGATTATGAGTAACCCGGAATCGAATTAAGCTTGATTATAGAGGGTCTGTTTGGTATATTTAAAATCCGACTATTCTAAAGGAAGGTATTTAAATGGCACGAGTAAAAAATGTTGAAGCTTTTTGCAGTGTTTGTAACACAATGCGAAAGATGGAGTTAGCTGGGGATGTTGTAACATCTGATGAAAATGACAACAAACGATGGGCTAAATGTAAAAAGTGTAAACAGACAATGGTTATTGATGTTAATAACGACATCAAAGAGAACAAAGTTTCTTTAGAAGGTATAGAAAACGAAGAATGTACAACATATTCCCCCGCGAAGAGTTTCACCGTTGGTGAAGCAATTTATCACCAGAACTGGGATGATTTCGGGAAGGTTGTTTCAAAAGAAATTATGTCCAATGGAAGAAGTTCAATATCTGTTGAATTTCAGAAATCCGGACTTAAAAAATTAATAGAATCAGTAAACACATAAAAAACCGCAAAGCGAGGTGAAAAAATTTGGTAGGGATAACAGTTGGAGACAACGAATCCATCGATAAAGCTCTTAGAAGATTCAAAAAGAAATATGAAAGATCCGGGGTACTTAAAGAATATAAAAAGAGGACGTTTTTTGTAAAACCTTCTATTAAAAAGAGAATGGAAAAAATGAAAGCGGCCAGAAGAGCTCACCGATCAGTACATAATAATTAAAAAAGGCCCCTCAATTTGAGGGGCTTTTTTATGCTAGGACAAATGTAATCTCGGTTCTTCAACCTCAATTTCACCGGATTTCCTTAGATAGTTCCTTTCGAAGAATGTGGTTATCAACTTAAAAGCTTCGTCTACATTATTGCAAAATGAAAATATATTAACATCATTCTTACCAATCATGCCATTTTCTGCAAGAGCTTTAAAATTAATTATATTACTCCAGTATTTTTTATCATAAACAATAAGCTGCAATTTCTTTTTTATTTTTCCTGTTTGCATAAGTGTTAATATCTCAAAAAACTCATCCATTGTACCAAAACCACCAGGAAAAACAATAAGTGCTTTGGCAAGATATGCAAACCAGAACTTTCTCATGAAAAAATAATGAAATTCAAAGCTGAGATCTTTGGGTACATATTTATTCACAAATTGTTCAAATGGAATGCTAATATTTAAACCAATTGATTTACCCCCTGCCAACTTTGCACCCCTGTTTGCGGCTTCCATAATTCCCGGTCCTCCACCTGTACACATAATAAACCGGTTTGCTTTTGTATCTAAATTTAACGACCACTTTGTTAATCTTTTTGAAAGTTCAACAGCATCCTCGTAATATTTGGACATATCAACCATTTGCTGAGCCTGACGCAGTTTCTCAGCAAATCCTTGCACCGATTTAGGATTAGTTGATTTAATCTTATTATATTCCTTAACAGCATCCTTTCTTGAGGTCAAACGTGCGGAACCAAAAAATACAATAGTATCTACTATTTTATGTTTTCTAAATCTCGTTTGCGGCTGAATGAACTCACTCAAAATCCTGATTATCCTTGCATCAGATGAATTTAGAAAATTTATATCTTCGTATGCTTTTAAAATTTCCTTTCTCTTTGTCATTACATTTCCATTTAATTGATTGAATAATAAATTATTTTTAAATCGAAGGTAGTATTATGCCTTTTATTTTAAGATGAAACTCCTATATTTGCGAATAGCTTTTTGGGTTATATTAACTTAACAATATAGCATCTTTAAATTAATATTCTGTTTCTATTATACAAATTATATCACCACTAAATTTTCATAAATTCATCTATAAAATATGATAAAAAAAAGCATTGTTATTTCTTTATTATTTATAATTAATTTATTTCCTTCAACACCCGAAAAAATTCAAAAACAAATAGAAGATATACTAAAAGAACTGCCTTCTTCTACAAAAGTTGCACTACTTATAATAAATCCCCTAACTCTCGATACAATATATCAGGTAAATGCAGCCAGATCGATGATTCCTGCCTCTAACACAAAGCTATTTACAACAGCTACTGCTCTTTCATTATTCGGTGGTAATTTTAAACTATCGACAAAAATTTTGACAGATGATGATGAACTTTCAGATTCTGTAATAAACGGTAATATTTATATAAAAGGATTTGGGAATTCTCTTTTCACATCTAATGATCTTGATTCTCTGGTTGATGTAATCCGGGGAATGGGAATTAAAAAGATCACCGGGAATGTAATTGGCGATGATACTTATTTTGATAATATTTATAGCAGAAAAGACTGGATTGAAAATGAAAAAGCCAATGTCAGGCTTCCCCCGATTTCAGCACTTGTAGTAAATGGGAACAAAAAAATAATTTACAGGAAAAGACGTGGAAGGCTGAGAGCATACTATACTAATGTCACTAATCCTCCTCTTTACATCGCTCAATTGCTAAAGGAAAAACTGGAAAAAGCTGATATAGTTTCGGAAGGAAATGCTCAAAAAGGTATAACACCGGATTCTACAAACTTTTTGACTGAATCATACATCCTACTAAAAGATTTGATTAAAGAAACAAACAAACACAGTAATAATTTTTTGGCTGAATGTCTTTTTAAAACTATTGGCGCAGAAACTTCCGGAAAGCAGGGCAATTCTTTTTATTCAACCCAAGCAGTCTTGGGATTTATAGATGACAATGGTATTTTCTCAAAAGGTACTTCTATTGTTGATGGATCGGGTATCTCGCGGTTTGATCAGATTACAGTCGGAGCAATTGCCGGGGTTCTTGAAAAAATGTATTTCGATTTGAAGCACTTTAAAGACTACTATAATTCCCTAAGCATTGCAGGAGTTGATGGAACACTCGACGAACGAATGAGAAACACTAAAGCTGAAAATAATTTTCATGGTAAAACAGGAACCTTAAATGGTGTTACTTCCCTTTCTGGTTACCTCACCACAGATAGTGGTGATGAAATTATTGTAAGTATGATCTTTGAATTTTCTAGAGGAGGAACAAATTTTCATAGAAGAATTGAGGACAAAATTGTTGAGACCCTGACCTCATTTGAATAAAAAAGCCCTGCAAAATTGGCAGAGCTTTTTAAAATCAATTATTAAATTAGCATTAATTACCATCCGGCTGAGTAGAAGGCGGTGTTTGAGGTAAAGCAGGAGTTTGAGGAATGTTTTGTTGTGAACCCTGGATAATACTTTCTCTTTGTGCCTTTGTCGTTTGTCCCGGCAAAAAGAATAAATTTATCACAATAGCAAGTACTGCCATAGCTCCCCCTAACCACCATGTAGCTTTACTTAAAAAGTCCGCCGTTCTCCTGGTACCAAACATTGCGCCCATTTGCGCACCTCCACCGAAAGTTCCGGCAAGTCCGCCGCCTTTACTCGATTGAAGAAGCACAATAATTATTAATAAAACAGCAATTATGGATGAAATTGCTATCAAAAATGTATACATAGCCTAACTCCTTAGTATTTTATCCTCATTATTCCAAAATTTCAATGCCCATATATAAAATGCAAATTAGCATAATCTGTAGCGGGGGAGGGATTCGAACCCCCGACACGTGGATTATGATTCCACTGCTCTAACCTACTGAGCTACCCCGCCGTCTTTTTTATTTTAGCTTGTTAATATAATTACAATCCTTTTCAATTTCAAAGAATTTTAATTTACATGATGATGTAATTTTGGACAAATATTCAAAAAAGAAGTGTATTCAAATTGATATTATTTTTCGTTTTTGAGCTCCTTCCACAGAAAATCCAAAAGCTGTTCTATTCCCTCTCCGGTTGCTGAGGAAAATATAATCAAATTTGAATCAGCATTTTTCAATTTCTTTTTAGAAAGTTTTTTAATATCAATGTCTCCGGCAATATCTGATTTGGAAAGTGAGACTATTTTCCTTTTCACAGCCAGTTTTGCGCTATAACTTTTTAATTCGTTATAAAGTATATCATATTCATTTTGATAATCATCCGATGTAATTTCGATCAGAAAAAGTAAAATTCTCGTTCTTTCAATATGCTTCAGGAATTTTAGTCCCAATCCTTTCCCCTCGTGTGCTCCTTCAATAATTCCGGGAATATCTGCCACTGTAAAACTATGGTAGTTTTTATATTTTACTATCCCAAGATTTGGAGAAAGTGTAGTAAAAGGGTAATCTGCAATTTTAGGTTTTGCTGCAGATATGGTTGAAATTAATGTTGATTTACCTGCGTTAGGAAACCCGACAAGTCCTACATCCGCAATAAGTTTTAATTCCAATATTATTTTTAATGTTTCTCCAAGTTTACCTTTTTCAAAATATCTGGGAGCCTGATTAGTTGCTGTGGCAAAATTGCTGTTCCCTTTACCTCCGTTTCCTCCTTTTACAATTACCACACGTTCACCCGGCTTTTTAAAATCATAAATTGCTTTTCCAGTATCTGCATTTTTGATAATTGTTCCGGTTGGAACCCTTATGATAACATCCTTACCGAACTTACCATCTTTACGGGAATTCCCTCCGGGTTCACCGTTATCAGCTTTATAGTTCTTTTTATATCTGAAATCTAATAGTGTATACAAGTTTTCATCTGCAATCAAAATAACACTACCCCCGTTGCCACCATTTCCGCCTGATGGACCTCCCTTCGGCACGTATTTTTCTCGTCTGAAGGATACTGCTCCGTCACCACCCTGTCCGGCGGTTACCTCTATTTCTGCATGATCTATGAACATTATCCGGCCTGGTTAAAATAATTTGAGACTGAATTGGTGAGCGTAACCGCATCCTTTGAATAGGGATTTATTCGATAGGAAAAAAATACAGTTTTTAATATTTCGGTAGCTTCATCATAGGTAACGCACTCTGATACTTTTTCCATTGTATTTGCAAAATCTTCTCGATCTTCATTAAAAACATTTGAAACAATTCTATCAATTTCTTTATCTGTTAAAAAGCTAAAAATGTCCTTCTTTCTCAGGGGTAAATTAGCCGGTGGTAAATCACTTTGTTTATTGGTTCTATTTGTCTTTTCATCAACTATCTCTTCTTCGGATAATTCATTTTCAGCAGTATCCTCATCCTTTATGTCTTCAACTTCATCAGCTTTGTCAGGATTATCTAAATTGTTTTGCTGAAAATCTTCGTATTTCCCCTCATTCGGCTCTATTTCAGTATTCTTTATTCCTTTCAATTCAATTTCAATTTCATCAGTATTCTCATCCGTTTTGATTTTTGCATTTTCTTCAGGCTTTTCATTCTCTTCTGATCTTAATAAATCTTCTTCCAATTTATTTTCATCTTCATCAACAAGCAGTTTGGATTCTTCCTCAAGTGCCTTTAATTGTGAGTCAAAAGCTTCAAGTAAATCATCATTAGGTGAAAGTTCCGAATTTAATTCATCACCAATTAAGTCTTCACTCTCTTTTTCATTTTCACTATTTTTTACTTCAGTATCTTCATTAATCATTTCATCTGGAGATTCAAAATCTTCGATCTTATCTTCCATGGGTTCATCTTCAGTATCTCTTGCTCCCTGCTCATCAGCCTCATTAAGAATAATTTCATTCTCAGTTTTAATTTTTTGATTTTCCGGCTCTAGAACAATTTGCTGTTCTTTTTCTTCATCTTCCTGTTCAAACAAATTTTCCTGGATAGCTTTTTCATTTACTATTTCTCTATTAATTCTTTGACGGGAAGCTAGCATATTGATTTTACCAGAATCACTTGGCGTGTAAAGGATTTTTTTCAGTTCATCAATATCATATAAATATTTGGCATCAACAGGTAGAGCTCTTCGTAGTCTAAATAAATGATCAATAAGATCCTTTTCCTTAAGAAACATCTCAATTGAATTTGGGGATACCTGGTTGACCTCTTTGTTTCCGACACCAAAAAAATCAGATATTGAATAAAGTGCATTATCAATTATTTTTTCTTTTTTATCCGCCAGCAATTCCTTATCTATTTTATTTAGCGCTATCTCAAAATCAATAAGGCTAAAATTGACAGATTTCTTTTTATCTATAAGTGTAAGTAATACATTTCTTAAATAGTCGTAATAATAAAGGTAATTAAGAGAATATTTTATTTCATCAACAGTCTTTAGCTGATCTTCATTATAAATAAATTTTGTCAAAGACCATTTAGGACGGACTACAAAATTTGCCGTAAATGATACTGCCTGGATGATAAGAGTCTTTGCATCCTCATAAGAAATTTTTTTCTTTTTCTTTATTTCAGTTCCTATCAATTCAAAATATTTTTCAATATCAGGATCGGAATAATCAAATGCAGATTTTTGAATAAGTTTTTCCCTGTCCTGGTAAATTAAATAATCAAGTTCTGCAGTAATATATTTTGTAATTGCAGGGTGTACATCAGATGAACGGATCTGTTCGAAAGTGAAAAAGGCTCCGAGTTTTTTCAACTTGTTCAATGAAACGTCAGTTATGTATTTTATCTCTTTTTCGAACATATCGAAATCTTATTCTATTGTGATTACAAAATAAAAAATTCTTAACCAATATTATAATTATATAAATAAAAACCCACCAACCTGTCCCCTCCTTGGAGAGGTTAGGGGTGGGTCCAAAATAGCAAATAAAATCTAGATTTTAATCTACATCTTTATTTGATTTAAACTTGGCAACAATGTATTCCCTGTTGAGCCTAGCTATATTTGCAACTGAAATTCCTTTGGGACATTCGGCTTCACAGGCATAAGTATTTGTACAGTTACCAAAGCCCAAATCATCCATTACAGTAACCATTTCCTGTACACGGTCGTACCTTTCTGGCTGACCCTGTGGAAGAAGAGCAAACTGGGAAACTTTTGCACCAACAAATAACATTGCTGAAGAGTTTTTACAAGCAGCAACACAGGCACCGCAGCCGATACATTCAGCGGCATCGAGTGAAGCATCAGCAGAATCTTTTGAAATCGGAATTGCGTTAGCGTCCGGTGCGCTTCCTGTATTGAATGATACGAATGCTCCTGACTGCTGAATTTTATCAAATCCTGAACGATCAACGATCAAATCTTTAATTATGGGAAAAGGTTTTGCTCTCATCGGTTCAATATATAGTGTCTCGCCATTTTTGAAATTTCGCATATGAAGCTGACAAGTAGCTGTTTTTGGTAATGGACCATGTGGATGCCCATTTATAACCAGCCCGCAGGTTCCGCAAATACCTTCCCTGCAGTCACTTTCAAACGCTATCGGGTCTTTTCCTTCTTTTTCAAGACCGTTGTTCAATTCATCGAGCAATTCAAGAACTGATGCATGAGGCGAAACAGTTACTTTAAATTCCTCAAAATTTCCTTTTGATTCGGGGGACTTTTGTCTCCAAACATTCAATGTAAGATTTATGTTATCGCTACTCATTATTTGTAACTCCTTGTAGCTAGTTTTACATTTTCAAAATTAAGCTCTTCCTTATGCAGTTCCCATTCACCAGCTTTTTTAAATTCCCAGGCAGCTACATAAGTATATTCATCATCTCTTCTGAGAGCTTCTCCCTCCGGTGTTTGGTATTCTTCCCTGAAATGTCCACCGCAGGATTCGTTTCTGTTTAATGCATCAAGTGCCATTAGTTCACCAAGTTCAAGAAAGTCTGCTACTCTGCCGGCTCTTTCAAGCGTCTGGTTTAGCTCTTCAGCTTTACCGACCAGTTTTACATCAGTCCAGAATTCTTCTCTTAATTCCCTGATTTGTTTGATTGCTTCTTTGAGACCTTCTTCACTCCTGGACATTCCCACTTTATCTATTAAAATATGGCCTAAACGTTTGTGAATTTCATCAACGGTTTGTTTACCGTTTAATGAAAGTAATTTTTTTACCATATCATTCACATTATTTTCAGCTTTTTTAAATTCAGGTCCATTCGGATCAACCTTCTCAGGTTTTTCTGTAGTTAGATAGTTTCCTATTGTGTAGGGAATAACAAAATAACCGTCCGATAATCCCTGCATTAATGCGCTTGCCCCAAGCCTGTTTGCACCGTGATCCGAAAAATTGGCTTCACCCAGCACAAACAATCCGGGTACGTTGCTCATCAGGTTATAATCAACCCACAGCCCGCCCATTGTGTAATGAGGAGCCGGATAAATTCGCATCGGTACTTCATAAGGGTCTTCGCCCGTAATGTTAGCGTATATATCGAACAAGTTGCCGTATTTATCTTTTACTCCATCTTTACCAATACGTTTGAAGGCATCAGCAAAATCAAGATAAACTGCCCTTCCACCGCCTACTCCTCGCCCTTCGTCACATACATATTTCGCATTCCTTGAGGCTACATCGCGGGGAACGAGATTACCAAAAGCAGGATATTTTCTTTCGAGATAATAATCTCTTTCATCTTCAGGGATTTCATTTGGCTTGCGATTATCGCCTGCCTTTTTTGGAACCCAGATTCTTCCGTCATTTCTTAAACTCTCACTCATCAAAACCAATTTTGACTGCCCTTCACCGTGAACGGGAAGACAAGTTGGGTGTATTTGAGTATAGCACGGATTTGCAAATGTTGCGCCTTTTTTATGAGCACGCCATGCGGCGGTTGCATTTGAATTCATTGCATTTGTTGAAAGGAAAAATACATTTGAATATCCGCCTGTCGCCAGAATCACCGCCTGCGCTGAATGAGACTCAAGTTCACCAGTAGTCAGGTTTCTTGTAATAATTCCCTGTGCTCTTCCGTCTACCAGAACAAGATCTAAAAATTCCTGTCGTGGAAATATTTCTACATTTCCAAGTTTAACCTGGCGGTTCATTGAACTGTAAGCACCGAGAAGCAGTTGTTGTCCTGTTTCACCGCGTGCATAAAAAGTTCTTGATACCTGCGCTCCACCGAATGAACGATTAGCAAGTGTACCACCGTATTCTCGTGCAAACGGAACTCCTTGGGCAACACATTGATCAATTATATTGTTGCTAACCTCAGCAAGTCGGTAAACATTCGCTTCACGTGAGCGAAAATCTCCGCCTTTAACTGTATCATAAAATAATCGGAAAACTGAATCAGCATCATTTTGATAATTTTTGGCTGCATTTATTCCACCCTGTGCTGCAATTGAGTGTGCTCTTCGTGCAGAATCGTGATATGTAAATGCTTTTACTTTATAACCCAATTCTCCGAGGGTTGCCGCTGCAGAAGCACCAGCTAATCCTGTACCGACTATTATAATATCATACTTTCTTTTGTTAGCCGGATTAACAAGTTTCATATTGAACTTGTGATTCGTCCACTTCTCTGCAATATTTCCTTCCGGAACTTTTGAATCTAATTTTAACATTACTTACCTCCCAGGGAAAATAAAAAGTAAATTGGAATTGAGGCAAATCCTATGGTTATTACAATAGCGTATAAAGTTCCAAACTTTTTAATAAAAGGCGTATACTTATTATGGTTCCATCCGAACGTTTGAAATGCACTTTGAAATGCGTGATTTAGATGGAAACCAATTAATATCATTGAAATAACATAAAACACTGAATACCATGTCTCTTTGAACCAGCCTGTCACAAGTAAATAAAGATTTTCAGGTTCGCTGCCAAAATTGGTTGGAGCCCAGAATGTCACCAGGTGAATTACTAAAAAGATGAAAATTATTATTCCGGTCTGAAACATAAACCTGGAATACACAGAACTGTTCTCGGAAGAAGCATTTATTTTATATTTAATCGGTTTTGCAATTTTGTTTTCAATCCACAATTTAGTTCCATAAATAATGTGAAATAGAAATATTGCTGCAAGAATAACTTCAATTACTCTTACTATAGGTTTTAGCGACCCAAGCGCTTCAGCGTAAGAGTTAAATGCATTTTCTCCACCGTAAAGTGAAAGATTTCCTGCGAGATGCATAATTAGGAATAGTATTAGTGAAATGCCGGTCAGGGCCATAATAAATTTTTTACCTATTGAAGAGGTAAAAGTTTTCGTAAACCAACCCATTGAATTTCTCCTATGTGTAATCAGAAATTCTGATAAATTTTGTTGATCAGAAATAATGAAAGAACGATATGAGCTCCCCCTAAATTAAGTGTTTAAATGCTCGCAGATATTGCAAAAGAATGGCACTATCCAAAAGAGACACACTTATTTTTCGTAAAGTAAAATTATCGAATTAAGTTTATAAAATCAATTTAAAGGCTTTAAATAGAAGGATTTCTGCTTCTAATTTTCTTAATTTAGCTGATATCATCTGGCATTTTGCAAACTTTCGTCCGGAGGCTGAATTATGCATCTGAAAAAAATATTCATCGTTTTAATTATTCCGTTTTTATTTGTTTCAATTAAATGTTCTGATAAGGAGCAAAACAACAGGAATAATAAAAAATTATTTGGCAAACTAGAAAACGGCGAAGAGGTTTACATGTATACCTTGAAAAATAAAAACGGGATGAAAGCAGAAATTACAAATTACGGAGCGACGGTTGTTTCTCTTTTGGCGCCGGATAAAAATGGAAAGATGGAAGATGTAATCCTCGGTTATGACAGTCTGAAAAGTTATGAAAATGGAACATCCTATTTCGGTGCCATAGTTGGAAGATACGGAAACAGGATTGGCAAAGGTAGATTCTCTCTTGAAGGAAAAGAATATCAGTTGACTATAAACAATGGTGAAAATCATCTGCACGGTGGAACTGTAGGATTTAATAAACTGCTCTGGAAAACCGACACGTTTGATGACAACTCTGTAAAAATGACTCTAGTTAGTCCTAACGGAGACCAGGGATACCCCGGAAAAATTACTTTAACAGTCACATACACGCTTACGGACAATAACGAATTAAGAATTGAATATTCAGGAACAACAGATAGACCTACAATCCTGAATCCAACTAACCATTGTTATTTTAATTTAACCGGCAATCCTGAAAACACAATTCTGAATCACGAATTAAAAATAAACGCTGAAAAGTTTACGCCTGTTGATGAAGGATTAATCACAACAGGGGAACTTGCTGACGTAAACGGAACACCGATGGATTTCAGAACTCCTGTTCCAATTGGTAAAAATATCAATAATGATTTTCAGCAATTAATTTTTGGAAAAGGATACGATCATAACTGGGTGATAAATAATTATAACGGAAATGTAAGAGAAGCAGCAATTGTTTACGATCCTTCAAGCGGAAGAGTTCTGGAAGTTTTAACAGATCAACCCGGTATTCAGTTTTATTCAGGTAATTTTCTCGATGGATCTGAAATTGGTAAAGGAGGAATTCATTACCAGCACAGAACAGGATTTTGCCTGGAAGCACAACATTACCCCGATTCACCAAATAAGAATAATTTTCCGACTGTTGAATTAAAGCCTGGTAAAATTTATACCCAGTCTACTATTTATCGTTTTACAACAAAGTAACAGAGTCAAAGATGAAAAGAATTATAATATATTTTTCTGTTTTAGTTTTTTGCTCAGTCTCCGTTTTCTTTTCAGAAAATTCAAAAAAGGATTATCCGATAAAACCCGTGCTGTTTACGAAAGTAAAATTGACAGATAATTTCTGGGCACCAAGAATACTGACTGATAAAAAAGTGACGATCCCGCTTGCTTTCAGGAAAGCAACTGAAACAGGCAGAATTAAAAATTTTGAGATTGCTGGTAAGATTGAATCCGGTAGTTTTTGCACTCTTTATCCTTTTGACGATTCTGATGTTTATAAAAATATTGAAGCAGCTTCATATATACTCCAAATCTATGCTGATGTGAAACTAGACAAATATCTTGATTCGTTAATTACTTTTATCGCGGATGCACAGGAACCCGACGGCTATCTTTATACAAACAGGACAATTGATCCTGAACATCCACATGAATGGGCAGGGAAAAACCGGTGGCAGCATGTTGAGGAATTAAGTCACGAACTTTACAATATGGGACATTTATACGAAGCTGCAGTTGCACATTACCAGGCAACAGGAAAAAGAACTTTGCTGAACGTTGCAATAAAAAATGCTGACCTTATAAACAAGGTTTTCGGATGGGGAAAACTTGAAAGAGTTCCGGGACACGAGGTTATTGAAATGGGACTCGCTAAATTGTACAGAGTAACAGGAGAAGAAAAGTATCTTGATCTTGCAAAATTTTTCATCGATAAGAGAGGTCGCGGCGAAAACAGACAGTATGGTGAATACGCACAAATGGATATACCGTTAGTTGCCCAGACAAAGGCTGTCGGACATGCTGTAAGAGCCGGTTATTTCTATTCAGGCGCGACGGATGTTGCCGCTTTAACAGGAGACCACGAATATATACCTGCACTTGATAAAATCTGGGAAGATATCGTCTATAAAAAATTATATATAACAGGCGGTACAGGAGCTACAGGAGGTAATGAAGGATTCGGACCGGCTTACGATTTGCCAAATTTGAGCGCTTACTGCGAAACCTGTGCTTCAATTGCTAATATTTTCTGGAATTACAGGATGTTCCTGCTGAAAGGTGAATCAAAATATTTTGATGTGCTCGAAAGAATTCTTTATAACGGATTTATTTCGGGAGTCTCACTTTCCGGTGACAGATTCTTCTATCCAAATCCCCTCGCTTCAACCGGAAATTATGAACGAAGCGAATGGTTCGGCTGTGCATGCTGCCCTGTTAATTTAACCCGAACTTTGCCTTCAATTCCGGGCTATGTTTATGCCGTAGGAGAAGAAGGAGTTTATGTAAATCTTTTTATCCAAAATGAAGCTGATTTAGAATACAACGGGATAAAAATAAACATCACCCAAAAAACCAACTATCCCTGGGATGGGGAAATTACAATTGATGTTAATCCGGAGATACAAACAAATTTTGATATGCTCATCCGCATACCCGGCTGGGCAAGAGAAGAACCTGTTCCCGGAAATTTATATCATTATAAAAATAAACTTGATCTGCCCGTTAGTATTAAAGTTAACGGAAAAGAACAAAAAATTATTTTACAAAACGGTTACGCAGTAATCCACAGGAATTGGGAAAAAGGAGATAAAATTTCTCTGGAATTACCAATGCCAGTTAGAATGGTAAAAGCCAATAATAAAGTTAAAGCTGATTTAGACAAAGTTGCTCTTGAAAGAGGTCCGATAGTTTTTTGTGCAGAGGGAATTGACAATCCCAATAATAAAGCATTAAATATCGAAATAGATAATGACTCAAAATTAACAACTAAATTTGAAGAAAATTTACTGAATGGTGTTCAAATAATTGAAGGCACGGCAAAAGGGACAAAGAAGATTTCCGAAAATAAAATCGCTTCAGTAAAACAAAAATTTAAAGCTATTCCATATTTCGCATGGGCAAACCGTGGACCACAGGATATGACCGTCTGGCTTGGTGAAAATAAAGATGCTACACTCCCTATTCCCTATCCAAGTTTAGCATATAGAAGTAAAATTAAGGCTTCAACAGTAACAAAAAATTTAAATAGTATAAATGATCTACTGGAGCCGGAAAATTCAAACGATCATACTTTTCCATATTATCATTGGTGGCCTAAAAAAGATACAACCCAATGGATAGAATACGATTTTCCAAAAGAGGAAGAAATTTCTTCTTCAAAAGTTTACTGGTTCGACGACCAACCTTCAGACGGCGGATGCAGACTTCCGGAATCATATAAATTGTTTTATAAAAAAGGGAAAGAATGGATCTCAGTAAATAACCAGATGGATTACAAAATTGAAAAGGATAAATACAACGAAGTAAATTTTGAAAAAGTAAAAACTACTTCGATTAGAATGGAAGTAAAATTACAAAAGGACTGGTCTTCAGGCATTCATGAATGGATAGTTAATTAAAAAATCAGAAATTATACACTATACATTTTGAATTATAAATTATAAAAACTATCTTCGCTTAGTTCTTTCAAATGATTTATGGTGTCCCGAATAAAATCGGGAAGAATAGGGAAACCGGTGTAAATCCGGTACTGTCGCGCAACTGTAATAGACACACTATGTTTTCAGTATTAAACCACTGGAGCAAATAACCTTCCGGGAAGGTGCTGAAAACGTCTTAAGTCAGGAGACCTGCCATAGATATACTAAATAATCAACCTTCGCGGGTTTATCGGGCTTTTGCCTGATAAAGGTATGATTAACGTGAGCCACACTCCGTTTTTTCAAACATTAATTACCCACGAAGTTACAACCTAATTTTTATTTAATCGCATTATGCGATTTATTCAAAAGGAGTAACTTCTATGTACAAAAAATTATTATTCCATTTCGTTCTTATCTTTTCAATATTTTATTCTGTAACATTTGCACAAAATAATGTTGAAAAACCGGATTCATTAAAATCCTATGAATTGTCAGAAGTAGTTGTAACTGCAACCAAAACTTCAACACCCATTTACCAGCTTGCAAACTCTGTTTCATTAATTGATTCTGCACAAATAAAGAATTCGAATAAAAATAATGTTTATGAATTGTTGCAAACACAAACAGGTGTAAGCATCTCTCAGCAGGGAGCGCCGGGAGCTTTCACCCAAATTTATCTTCGCGGTGCTGATCCCTCCCAGACTCAGGTGTTGATTGACGGCGTAAATATGAATATGGCAAACGATCCGTCCAACACTTTTGATTTTGCAAATCTTTCCACGGATAACATTGATAGAATTGAAATTATTCGCGGTCCGCAGAGTACGCTTTATGGCTCAAACGCACTTGCGGGAGTTATAAATATAATTACAAAGAAAGGATCCGGGGAACAGAAGTTTTTCATCACTTCGGAAGCGGGATCTTATAATACTTTTAAAGGATCAATTGGTACAAGCGGCGGAATGGGAAAATTAAATTATTCCTTAAACTATAGCAGATTTTCAACTGATGGATTTTCTTCGGCTGATAAAAAATTCGGGAACATAGAAAAAGACGGAACTGAAAATTATACTATTTCATCAAGGATTGGATACAGGTTTGCAAATAATTTAAATTTTGATTTCATCGGAAGATTTACAAAAGCAAATACTGATTTCGATCAAACAGGAGGAGCTTTTGGAGATGATCCGACCTATAAATATAACCTGGAAGAAGGTGCGTACCGAATCGAGGGAAATTTGTCTTTAATGGATGGCAAGCTTAAGCAGAAATTCGGAATATCTTTTTCAAGAAATTTAAGAAAATATAAATTTGATGTCTCTGCGAATAATGCCTCCGCATCCAACAGTAATTATGACGGTAAAAGGATAAAATTTGACTGGCAGAGTAATTTTCAAATCAACTCTGATAATTTGGTTGTTCTAGGTATTGAAACTGAAAATGAAATAGCTTCAAGTTATTACTATTACAAAGATTCATACGGTCCTTATGAAAGCAAGTTCCCTGAAAAGAGTGCAAGGACTACGGGAATTTTTTCTGAATACCAGTTAAATATTGATAAAAGATTTTTTGCATCTGCGGGGATCAGGTTTGACAAACACGAAAATTTGGGATCAGCTGTAACATTCAGAATTGCTCCGGCATATATTATCTGGAAAACCGGAACAAAAATTAAAGCAACCTTCGGAACAGGTTTTAAAGCTCCGTCACTTTTTTATTTGTTTGATCCGGCTTACGGTAATCCTGATCTCTCACCGGAAAAAAGTAGAGGCTGGGACGCCGGAATTGAGCAATATCTATTTAATTACAAATTAACGGCAGGTATAACGTATTTCAAGAATACTTTCACCGATCTTTTTGGATTTGACAGCAATTTTAAAACATTAAATGTAAATAAATCAGAAACAAAAGGATTTGAAATATTTTTGGATGCAAAACCAACGAGCGATCTTTCCATTAGCGCCAATTATACTTTTACGGAGAGCAAAAATCTCAGTCCGGGTAGTGCAGATGAAAACCTTTCTTTGTTAAGAAGACCAAAACACAAAGCTGCCATAAGTACAGATTATAAAATTACTAATTCCATTCGTGCAGGAATTGAGGCTATTTTTGTAGGAAACCGTGGTGATAAAGACTTTTCCACTTACCCTGCTACAAGAATTGTTCTAAAAAATTATACTTTGTTAAACTTATCAGCATCATACAAATTATCTGAATTGTTCCGGTTTTTCGGGAGAGTTGTTAATCTTCTAAATTCAGATTATGAAGAAGTTTATGGCTACGGAACAGCAGGGAGATCGGGATATATTGGCCTGAAGATAAATTTTGAATAGATAGATATTTCTTTATATATTTAATTAATTAAATAAGAAACAAACCCTTTAACCAAGGAGACATAATGAACAAAAATTTTATTAACCCTAAATTTTGGGCATTAACATTAATGATTCTTGCCGCTGCATTTACAAGACTGATTCCGCACTATCCGAACTTTACTGCTGTCGGTGCAATGGCTTTGTTTGGTGGAGCATATTTCTCTAAAAAGTATTTAGCTTTTGTTGTGCCATTGTTTGCTCTTTTTATATCCGACTTATTCATTGGATTTTACTCCGGAATGTGGGTAGTTTATTTGAGTTTTGCGTTGATTGTTGTAATTGGAATGCAGATCGAGCAAACAAAAAATCCGGGAAGAGTTTTACTTGCATCTGTAACATCTTCAGTAAGCTTTTTCTTAATTACAAATTTTGCCTTATTTCCTCCCAACACTTTGTACCCGCAAAATTTTGTAGGAATAATGGAAAGTTACACTGCCGCTATTCCATTTTTCAGTTATACTTTGCTGGGTGATTTATTCTTTGTAGGAATAATGTTCGGAGCATATGAAATAGCAAAAGCTAAAATTCCTGCTCTTGCAAAAGCAGAAATTTAATCTTTGTAACCTTCAAGGTCGCAAAACAGTGACCTTGAAGGTTGTGTTTCTCTCAGTAATCACTACTTATTAATGAAGCTACAAACCAACATTCCACTATTAATTGATTTTGACGGAGTTATTCGTTTAGGCAAAAAAACTGCAGAAGATGCTAATGAGTTTTTCAAATTTATTAAGGATAAAAACATCCCATCCTGTATCCTCAGCAATTCTACTTTGAGGAATGGTAAAGATATTAAACAATTCCTGGCAGATAATAAGATAGAAACAGATATTCCCGCTCTATCCTGCGCAGATGCTTCAATTGATTACATTAAAGAGCATTACAAAAGAGTAGCAGTTTTTGCATCTCTAAGCATTAAAGTGATGTGTAAAGATTTGTTAAATTATAGAAATCCCGAAGCTGTTATAGTTGGAGATCTGTCAAATAAATGGTCATATGAGATTTTAAACGAAATTTTTCGATTCGTTTACAGCGGCGCAGATTTTATTGCAATGCAGATGAATAAATTCTGGAGTCCGGATGATGAAAATCTTTACCTCGATGCAGGATCATTTATAACGGCAGTGGAATTTGCAACCGGCAAAAAAGCTAAACTAATTGGTAAGCCTTCTTCAATATTTTTTTATTCCGGTTTAAAAACCCTTGGAGTTAAAGAAGATTCTAAATTTTTAATGCTTGGTGATGATCTTGAGACCGATATATTCGGAGCTCAGAATTTGGGGGGTAAAGGAATTTTAATTTATACAGGTAAAACAGAATATCCTCTGGATAAAAATTCCAATATTAAACCTGATTATGAAGTGATGAACCTTAGAGAAGTGATTGGGCTATACTAAAAAGAATTTTTCATCGACTAAAGTCGAATTGGGGATGACAAAATAGATTATTTCTTCTTCTTTCTCTTCCACGCAAAATTGATAATCTTTTTTAATGCTGTTGTATAATTATAACCGAATGCATCAGCAGATCTCATAAATCCAGCTCCTTCTGTTAAATCAGGATTTGGATTTACCTCAAGAACAAACAATTTATTATCTTTAGTAAGCCTCATATCAATACGCGCATAATCCCGGCACGTCATTGTTTTAAAGGCCTTAATGGCAATTTCCTGTGCTTTCTTTTCAATTTTTTTAGGAAGCTCTGCAGGACAAACTGGAATAGTTTTATGATACGATTCATGGTGAGGATCCCATTTTGCCTGGTAGCTTACAATATTATATAGATGATCTGGCATTTCAGTGAAATCAATTTCGCTTATAGGCAGGGCAAATGGTTCCTTATCTCCCATTACCGCAACATTAAGTTCCCTTCCTTCAATAAATTCCTCTACCAAGGCAGGTTGGGCAAAATATTGTAAGACGTAATTTATCCTGTTTTTCAGGTCTTTATTATTTGTCACTATTGAGTCATTTTCAATGCCTGAACTTGCATCCTCAAAAGCAGGTTTAACTATTAACGGGAAATTCAATTTATGCCTGTATTGTTTCTTTTCCGCACGTACAACCATAAACTGGGGAGTCGGCAGCCCCACAGCATTCAGGAGTCTTTTTGCAAGTATTTTACTCTGGCAATTGGCAAGTGCCATTGGAGGAGCCCCGGTATAGGGAATCCCGAGCAATTCGAGCAGCCCAACCATATTCATCTCCAGCCGGGCGTTGTCTTTGTAAATCTCAACAAAATTAAAAACCACGTCAGGTTTGTTTTTCTTAATATTCTTTAGTAGAATATCAATATCATCTTTAATATTTAAAGTATAAGCATCCACACTGCGGTTGCAGAGTCTTTCCGCCATTAATTCATACTCCTCAACCGGGGTCAGATCATCAATTTCAAAGTATGGAACGAAATCGGAATTTTGAAGGTTTTTATTATCAGGTTTAATATAAAGCTCTGGAGTGGGCTCGTTAAAAATTACAGCAACTTTAAGTTTTTTCTTCATATTGAATATAAAAATACGTAAATATGTCCTTTAAGTAAAATCAGATTTTTTTAACTTTTTATTCAAAAAAAATTATTGCCTCATGAGTTTTTACCCTCAACCCTATAAATATCAATGCGGTCCATTCGCTTTAAAATACAGTCTCGTTATGTTAGGAAAATTTAAAAACGAAAGAGAAATTGGAAGGATTGCCGGTAGCACTTGGTGGTATGGTACTGATGAAATTGGACTTGCAAAAGCTGCAAAAAAATTCGATTGTAAAATGAAATATTTCAGAAGGGAAACTCCTGATGAAGCTATTAAGGCTCTAACAAGTCATTTAAAAAGAGGAATGCCCTGCATACTTAGTGTTGACAGCTGGGAACACTGGATTACTGTTGTAAATGTTCAGAAGGGAAAATTCATAGTAATGGACAGTGTATTGGACAAAGTGATTGTAATTTATGGGGCCAGACAATTGGCTAACAGATGGAAATTTTATGATGAAGACAGTGGCGACATTAGTTATGATGGCTACGCACTTCAGTCTAATACAAAACCTACCACCAAGGCAAATTTTACTCTGGCAAAAGCCAAATATGTAATGAGAGACAGTAATAAAAAACTTGCTGAGAAATGGGACACTTATTTTAATGATCTTATATCAATTTGCAGACCGAGAAATCCAAATGCAAAAAGCACGATATCTTTTAATGAATTTTTGAGGAGGCACGAAAAATTACTTGTGGAACAAATTGCTTACTGGCACGGCGATCCCTCATACGGTGAACTGGATAAGCTTTTAAAAGATATGCAATTTATGGCGGAAGTTTACAATCTTGTCATTCATACCGAGGATCAGAAAAAAGCACTGGTTGATCTTTCTTCATTATTGATGATGTATGCCTGCGGTAAATATGGGATGGATCCACTGTATTAAAAATCTCAATTATGTATTATGAGTTATCAATTAAAAAGAAATAAAAAAAATTTAGACAGGGTAAAAACTGCACTATTAATTATTGATATACAGGAAAGAATTCTGAGTGTAATGCAAAATCCGGACAGGGTGGTCTCAAACACAATAAAATTAATTAAAGGTTTTAAAGTTTTAAATTCCCCTATATATTATACAGAACAATATCCAAAAGGCCTCGGATCAACTTTCTCCGAAATAAAAACCGAATTAGACAATTTATCTGCGATTCAAAAAATGAGCTTCAGTTGCTTTGGGGCAGAAAATTTATTTATGGAATTTAAATCCAAAAATATAGGTCAATTAGTTATTGCAGGGATTGAAGGACATGTATGTGTCCAACAAACTGTACTGGATCTGTTAGCAAATAATTTTCAGGTTAATCTCGCTGCTGATGCCGTTTCTTCAAGAAATCAATTCGATTATGAAATCGCAATAAATAGAATGGAATCTCACGGAGCCGAGATTACAACTACGGAAGCTATTCTTTTTGAAATGCTTAATTACAGTGGGACTGATGAATTTAAGTTAATTTCAAAAATTATTAAATAGCTTAAAATTATTTACTCTTTCACAAATAGCAGGTAGAATATTAAAATAGTTTTAGTCCACGGGTTCAGAATTACCTATGCAATTATCTTCGCTTTACTAGGTATAATGCATTTTGTTTATCCGGATTATTTTATTCAGTTTGTACCTAAAATAATTCCCGGCGGTATTTACTGGGTCTACCTTTTAGGACTTTCACTCGTTGCTGCATCAATTAGTATTTTTGCAAAAAAATTTATGAAAAGAACCTGCTTCCTTTTAACATTTTTATTGTTAATGATCATATTTGTTGTTGATCTTCCTGGATTATTTGATCATGAATTAATGCAAAGCTCAATAATTAATTTATTGAAAGACAGTGCACTAGCTGCAGGCAGTTTGCTTCTTGCTGGTGTATTTTTCAGTGTTGAAATAAAATAACCAATAGTTAAGATGTGTAAAAGACAGTCATTTTATTTGCTATCTATTTTATACATCTAAATGATGTCCCAAAAGTACGATTCTGGCCCAAATCTAGACAATTAATATTGCACCAAAAATTTCTCTTTACAATTAAATATTATTTTAATATAATTCGATTGCGACTGTGTGATTCTATTCCCTTCTCACCACTGTTTTAAAACTATTTTCAGAAAACTGGTATATTTTATAAACTTTCAGGAGTAGTTTATATGAAAATTCCAAGAGTTTTTCTGATAATTGTTTTTTGCAGCTTAGGATTAACAAATGCACAATTCGATCAAGGATTTTCAAGTAAACCAATTATAACGGGAGGAATTTCTCTAGGTTATACAGGGGGATTTGGTTTACAAGGAAATATAATGATCTCCAATTTTGCCAAGGATTTTCCATTAGCAGTGAGATTTGCTTTAGGATATTCATCTTTAGATCCGGGAAACCCAGCCGCAGCACGTAAAATATTCATTAATGATGCAACAAATGGAGTTCCTGAAAAAAGCGGAACGGACTGGAATTATAGAATGGATCTTCTTTATCGGGTTCCCTTTTTATCTATTAATCGTTTCTATCTTTTCGGTGGTGCAAGATATTCTGCATTTTCCGGCGAATTTGATTTTATTAACGGAAATGAATTCTTTAAGATTAAGAGTAGTCAATGGGGACTTGGTTTTGGCGCTGAAAGTTATTTTATGATTGTTCCCAAGATAGACTTTGTAATTTCTTCTGCAGTAGATTACTATTTTGATAGTGCGATTGAAGGACATGATACATCGTACGGCCCGGACGGACAAAATATTAATAGCAGAAATGGATATAATTATTCGGATGCTGATAAAGCAATTAATCAACCTAAATTAATGCTAAGAATATTATTTGGATTCAATATTCATTTTTAATGATTAAGAATACAAATAAAACTAATCCGTCTCTCTTTCTGGCAATTTTTATTGATTTACGGAAAAAGAGAGAGAATTAAATATCAAAAATATTTAAATAAAAAAATGAAAATTTTAGCTTCTCAACCGATAAGATTTATTTATGCTCTACTTTTTACAATTTTAGGATTGAATCATATAATAAATCCTGACGACTATCTTCCCTATGTCCCTACTTTCCTTCCCACAAGTATCTTTTGGGTATATCTGATTGGGACGTTTTTAATTATTGCTTCAATAAGCATCATCCTGAAAAAATATACTAAAATAACCTGCCTGATACTTTCTATATTCCTTATTCTTGTCGTTTTTAGTGTGCACTTTCCATGTCTGTTTTATCCCAAGTTTATGCAGATATCAATTATAAATATTTTAAAGGACACTGGACTGGCAGGAGGGGGATTGATATTAGCCGGGGCAATTGATGTTTCTGAAGTAGAGTAAATATTTTGATATCAATTTTTTTAACAAATTTATATCGCGTTTTTTGCCCTTTTCCATAGATTTGCCGCATTTTGATACAGAATCTCATTTGAATTCAGTAAGAACTACCTTCTTTATCAAGTAATATTTTCTAAAATCCCATTTATTCGTCAAGCGGTAAGTAATTATTACATTATGCAGTATGGCACAGTTTTGATATAACTAGATATGCCCTTAAAGGAGAATATCAGGATAAGGGAAAAGGTTTTTATCAAAACATTTGGAGTTCAAAATGAAAAAGTTCATAATATTACTCGCTTTTACTGGTCTTTTTTTGATGGGGTGTTCTGACACAGTTATGAATCCTGTTACAGAAAATGCTGCTCCTGAGGGTAATGAACAAGTTACAGCAATAACTGCTAAAAATACATCCAATACAATAGACAAATTGCATGAACTTGGATATTTAACTGATTTTTCAGTTGCAGAAAATACTTCAGGATTGTCAAAGTCTTCATCAAATGGAAATCATTCTCGATTTTCTCAAAGAAGTATTGGCTTATTCAAAAACATCCAGGGAAACTGGGGCGGTAATTTATTTATAAACCAGAGCTATAAAAATTTCAAGAATCTGGATGGATGGGTAAAAGCCTCAATTACATTCTCAAAGGGTTCTTTCAATTATTCAACTTTCGTTTTTATGATTGTTGATCCTGATGACGGTACTGTAACATTTTTCCCTCATATGAATTTTGAAGGTGAAGTTACACTGGATGCTGAAATAGATGACATAGATATTTCAAATCTCCCTTCATCTAACGGAAACGGTCCCCAGTTCGTTTACTTCAATGATGATGGTACAAATGAAGTAATTCCGGCAGCTCAGGTTATAATTGACCAGGCAAATAATAGAGTTATTGTTAAAGGTGCAAAACTAAAACATTTTTCAAGATACGGATGGGCTAAATAGTCTATTTTTAGTTTTTACATTTAATAAATTTAAATTGGGAATTACTAAAGTGGAAAAAAATAAATTAGATTATAATAAGTTATTTAAGGAAATTCTTAGCAGCTTCTTTACAAAAAAAGAAATCTCCAGTTTCCAGAAATTGATTTTTGTAAAAAAGCCTGTTAAAAAGAGTTCTTCCTTATCAAAACTAAATAAAAATCAGATAGATCTAAATATAGGTGCAGAATCAGATATTCAGAGACAAATTGATCTTCTAATTACTTTCGCATCAGAAAAACTTAACCAAACCAAATACCTAAGCCTGTTACAACACCTAGGACAATATTGCATAACAGTTGGCGAGATCAATTCTGCAGCCTATATCTTTGATATAGTTATCTCAAAATCCAAATCAAAAAAATCACCGGCTGAGACCAGGGCCAGTGCAATGGATTCGCTTGCAGAAATTTACAGAAGAAAGGCAGAATGGGATAATAGCTTTAATTATGCAAAAAAGGCGCTCGCTATTTATAAAAAGAGTAACAATAAAAAAGGACAGGGAGTCTGCCTAAATCTTATTGGTACTATTTATGGTGAGTTAGGTAATTTTAAAAAGGCTAAAGAATATCTTACAAAGAGTTTGGAGACTGTATCCGGTACAAGAGATACTGATTTACTTGGGAGAGTTCAAATAAACCTGGGAATAGTCAATAGCATTCTTGGTTATAATGAAGATGCTCTTTCTTATCTAAATCGTGCACTAGTTAATTATCAGAAACTATCTAATCAAAAAAGAATTGCGGAAATCCAGCACAATATCGGAATGACGCATGCCAGTATCAATAAGCACGAAACAGCAATGAAGCACTTCAATAGAAGCATTGCAACTTCAATGAAGATCGGATACCTACCTAATATCGGAATTTCTTATCTTGGTAAATCGTTTACTTTTGCAAAACAGGAAGATTACGCAATGGCTGAAGCATTTGCCGATAAAGCAATGCAGATTTGTCATATGGTAGATGATAAGCTTTCTATTGCAGATGCATATAAAATAAAAGGAATGATTCAGCGTGATCTTAAGAATTATGGCAATGCTGAAAATTTCCTGAATACCAGCCTAAGAATTAACAGAGAATTAGGAAATAAGTTAAACGAAGCAGAATCAGCTTATGAACTTGGCGTATTTTACAAGAATCGTGGGAACAAAAATAAAAGTAAATCCAACTTAAATTCAGCATTAAAATATTATAAGACTCTAAAAGCTGAAACAAAAATAAGAGAAATAAAAAGTCAAATCGCTTCCCTATAGGTTTGACCTACGGAGCTTCTTCAATTACTGCTGGTTTGGCATAAATATCTTTTCGTTTATCCAATAAAGGTATTGTAGAACCTTTAATCCTGTTTTCATCCAGCAATGATAAATCTAGATCAGCAATAATAATCTGTTCCTGATTTATTACTCCTTCAGCAGCAATTCCATCTCTTGAAAAGGGAAAATCAGAAGGTGTCATTATTGAAGCCTGGCCATAATGAAGATTCAGATTTTCAACCGGTAAATTGCCCACTGTACTTGTCATCGCAACGAATACCTGGTTCTCAATTGCCCTTGCATGGCAACAATACTTTACTCTTAAAAAGCCCTGTCTGTCATCCGTGCAGGAAGGCACAAAAATAATTTCTGCCCCGGCTTCTGAAACCATTCTTGCAGCTTCCGGAAATTCAACGTCATAGCAAACCATAATTGAAATTGGAGCATATTTAGTATTAAAAACTTTGAATGATTCACCGGGTTCAGTTTTCCATAATTCCTTTTCCCATCTTGTTCTGTGAACTTTATCCTGCGTAAATACATTACCGGATGGAGTAAATAAATAAGCTCTGTTTATCAATCCCCCATTAAGATTTGTAGGATGTGTCCCGCCAATCAAATAAAAATTATTCTGTTTTGCATAAGCTTTCATTAAACTGATATATTGTTCAGTATATTCACCAAGCCTTCTCACTGCAGAAGGAGCATCTTTAGTTTGGACAAAAGATAAGAGCTGTGTAGTAAAAAGTTCCGGCAAAAGTACATAATGCGGGTGATATTCAGCCGCCGAGTCCATTACAAAATCAAGTTGCTGCTCAAATTCATCCCAGCTATTGATTTTTTTTAAATGGTATTGAACTGCTGCGATTCTAACTCTCATTACTCCTCTCCTTTTGGTGGTTTGTAATCTTGATTAAGCCATACGATCAATGTTGCATTTTCAAGCGAATCTTTATCGCCAACTAAATATTGATCAATAATATCACAAAACTGAAATCCTTCTTTCATCTGAAATCTAAGAACCGGGTCATAAATATCGCCCCAAATTACGTGCATTGCGTAGGTATGTGGATCAAATTTATGGGCGTATTTATGATAATTTGGAATTCTTCCAGCGGCGATTATCCTTTTTAAATTGAGCTGCCTGCATAATTTTCTTCGGGCGGAATATATTTTTTTACCTATACCCCTTTTTCTTAAATCAGGATCCACACAAACTTCCGCACCATACAAAGTTTTACCTTCCGGTCTGTGAGTATTAAAAGTGCCTTTGCCTGTAATTTCTCCCCAATTTTTAAATGGTCCATATTCCTCCCAGAAAATAATTAACGAACTTGAAGTTCCAACTATTTTACCCTCGAATTCTGCTACGAACTGTCCTTCGGGAAAAACTTTAATGTGATTTTCCAATTGTTCTGTTGACCACGGCTTTTGATGAATATATACTTTTTGTTGCAGTGTTCTTATCTCATCAAAATCAGTTCTTTCAGTATTCCTGATTATAACCTTCGAAATCATAAATCTTCCTTAATATTTAATTTATACGGATCAATGGAATTCCAAACTTTAACAATGATCATTGAAGGTTGGTATATCTATAATATATAAATATTTAGACAAATATGAAGTAATAATAAAGCCGCAAATAAATTGCGGCTTTAAACTAAAAATTCAGTAAAAATTAGATATTAAAATCCGAAAGTTAAACCAGCACTTGCGGTTTTAATTTTTGCAAATTTGTAATCTACATTAAGATTAAGAATTGACAATTTAAATGATAGCCCAGCGGTAAATGCAGCCGAATTCTCTCCTTTAAGTTCAAATGAAATATTGTCTGTTTTAGTAATAGTTGTATTTCCAGAAGTTTCATCATAAGTATAATCATAATTTATAGTCGTGGTTGAGGTTTCGGTTGTTAGAGCAAAATATGGAGTAACGGCGATTACACTACCGAAAGTTTTGCTCGCGTATATTCCAAACATAGAGGCTTTTGTTTCAAATACAGTTCCAACTTTCAAATCCTGGTAAAATCCGCCTACAGCAATATCAATCGGAAAAGGTGAATCAAACCAGACAGCAGGGTTATGCATTCCGCCAAATCCCCAATATGTAAAATCTCCAAGATCTTTTATATTAACTTTTGGGAACCACCTGAAAGCCACACTTGTACCCCAAACCGTTCCTATTCCCAACTGGATTGCAGCGGTAGGGAAAATTGAAAGATCATTTAAGAATCCTTTAACATCCGTCAGATTATAATTTGGAATTGTTTGCCCCTGAACCTGCTGTCCCTGGAAATCCAGTACTACATTCTGATTATCTGAACCCATTATTGTTGGGCCCGAAATTTTTAAAGACCAGCTATGACTTAATAATTCATCGTGGATACTCTGCCTTAACATTGGATCTGTAGTTGCACTTGCAGCTATATCAGTGGCCTGGCTTTCAGTAAAATTGAAAGAGCCTACGGTGCTGAAAGTTTTCTCAGCATCACTTATAATAGAACCCATAGCTATTATTTTAAGTTCTAAATTAAAAGAGAACTTAGAAGGTTCGGGGGCTTTTGTTACCCAACCGGTATTAAGATTTGAGCCAAAACTGCTTATTGCAGGACCGACATATCCTTTGGCCGCATCTGATGACAGATTTTTTATTGTGTTATTAAAGCTATTGTCATTAGTTTGAGCAAAGGTCGAGACAGAAATCAAAATCATGCTACAGACAACTAAAGCCGATGCAATTTTCTTCACGGGACCTCCAATAATGAAAAATTTTAAATTAAAATATCCATAATAATAGAAAAGATACAGATTTACTTAACAAATATATCAGTAAAAATAACACAAAGATGTGATAAACAAAAATCAAATATCCAGGTAATCAGCCCAGATTTTAAAGAGTTTAGATGTAGCTAATACGTCATTTCCGCAATAGATAGCAATTTCCTTTGTTTTCCCCGCCTCATATAAATTTTTAACATCCATACCCGAAATTCCTTTAGATTTTGGTGATTCAATTCCGAATGCATTACAATAAAAATCGAGGTTAAATTTTCTGGTCAGACCGTAATAAGTAAATTGATCCAGCAGATCGATGTGAAATGATTTATCGTACCGGTTTGTGATTAAATATTTTGTCGGTTTTATTTTCAACATCGCAGATCGGAGCATTAAAAAGGGAGCGTCAAAAGTTCTTCCATTAAATGTTACTACTTTATCAGCAAATTCAATTATTTTCCAGAAAGATTTGAGCATTTCATTTTCGTCTAATCCTTTAAATTGAGATTGCTTATCCTCTGCCTGCCACTCTTCTCTATTATTACTTTCGTAATAAACAAATGATTTGTTTTTCTCGATATCATATATACCGATAGCCACTATTTTTGAAGTAAATGGATAAAGGCTGGTGTATCTTATAGCATCATCGATTTTTTGTGTTTTGATTTTTTCGTTGGGTTCTTTTTCTGCATATCGCAAAAGGTATTCACGTTGGCTTTCTGCAAGAGATTCAAATGGATATGCAGATGTCTCAATATCGAAAACAATCGTTCGCATTGAATTATTCCCCGTTTTTGTGAAACAAATTTAATGTTATTTTTCAGCGAGTATTCTTACCGAAGGCTCAAATTCCTTTACTTTATTGAAAAAGTCTTCTGTAAAATTTAGAGATTTTCTTGTTTTGGGATCCACCTGTACAATAACTCCGCTACCCGTCGTTATCGTTTTTTTCAATTTAACATTTTCTATTAAGTGGTCAAAACCAAATGAGGAATTTTTTATAAAAGAGATTTTTGAATAAATATTTAACTGATCATCAAATCTTGCGTGATCAAGGTAATTGATTTCATTTTTTACTATGAAGAATAACTTTCCATCAGAGAATAATCCGTTCTCAGGCAGCAATCCTGCGGCTTTTATATAGTCCAGCCTCCCTTCTTCAAAATAATTGATATAAACAGCATTGTTGCAAACACCAAGCATATCAACTTCATTAAATCTGACTTTAACGGTTATATTATGTTTAAAATCCTTTATTTCCATATAATCAAAAAACCTGGTTAATAATATTTATTGCCTTTTTAATTTCATCGAAAGATACATCAAGATGAGTAATTGCCCTAAGTGAATCAACTCTTCCAACCAGCAGCAGCAATCCTTTCTCTTTACATTTTTTCAGAGATTCTTCAATTGTCATTTTCAGGGGTTTGAAGATGAGGATATTGGTCTGAACAGAATCCATATCTATTTCAAGATTTGGATTTTCATTAATCGCTTTAGCTAACATTTGTGCTTTTTCGTGATCTTCTTTCAACCTAGCAATATTATTCTTGAGAGCATACAATCCTCCTGCAGCCATAATTCCAAGCTGTCTCATTCCCCCGCCCCAGGCTTTTCTTATCCTGAAAGCTTCCTGAATAATATCTTTACTCCCGCCAATTATTGAACCGATAGGCGCGCCAAGTCCTTTTGAAAGACAACAAGAAATTGTATCAAAATGTGAAGCATATTCTTTTACCGAAATCCCTGTTTCAACGGAAGCATTCCATATCCTGGCTCCGTCAAGATGAAAATAAAGATTATACTTTTTTGCTAGGTTTTTTAAGGCAATAATATTATCAATAGGATGGATTGTTCCGCCTGCACGGTTGTGAGTATTTTCAACTTCAATTACTTTAGTTTTCGGCATATAATAAGCGCTGGCAGGTCTTATATATATCTCAACCTGTTTGGGAGTAAAAACACCGTTTTCCCCCTGCACAGTCAATAATTGAATTCCGCTTAATGCCGCCGGAGAACCGGATTCATAATTAAAAATATGAGAGTTAAACTCGCAGACAACTTCATCGCCCGGATTTGTTAAAACATTCAGACAAATCTGGTTTCCCATTACCCCACTCGGAACGTAAAGCGCTGCTTCTTTGCCCAGGAGATCCGCCGCGTATTCTTCAAGTTTATTAACTGTCGGATCTTCTCTAAAAACATCATCACCAACTTCTGCTTCAAACATAGCTTTACGCATTTCCAGAGAAGGTTTTGTAACAGTGTCACTTCTTAAATCAATATAATTTTCCATTTTATACCGTGTTTATACTTTTTAAATTTAATAAAACTTATGTAATTGTTCAGCATTTAAAATGATTTGGCGGTGTCTCAATTTCACAATATGTCATCCCGAACTTGTTTCGGGATCTCTTAATTTTCTGAAGATTCTGAAATAAACCTGCCTTTTACCGGTAGGCAGGTTCAGAATGACAATTAACTTATTATTATTAAAAAGTGAAATTGAGACATTATCGGAAACATCATTCGATAGGTTTTAATTTCTTCCTAAAATTTAAAATCAAAAAGAAAACAAAGACACAAATTGATAAGTAGGAAGCAAAAGTTGGAATAATCAAAGGATGTTTTGTAAAAAATGTCTCCCCTTCCTGTATTGGTGCATCACCAACCAGGACTGTTCGTGTAAAAAGTTCTGTCTCTTTTAAAGTTTTTCCAAGAGGATCAATTATACAACTTATTCCCCCGTTTGCATCTCTAATTACGGTCTTCCTGTTTTCAATTGCACGAAGCACGGCAATTTCTTTATGCTGATATGGTCCACTGGATCTGCCGTACCAGCTATCGTTAGTTACAACTGTAATAAGATCGGCACCTTTTTTAACAAAATTTGTAACGAAATATGGATAAACAGATTCGTAACAGACAAGACTGTTTATTTTTAGAGGATATACAATTTGAACTGAATCTTGCTTGCTTCTAATTTTGAAACTAAATACGGTTGTATCCCGTCCCACATTCCAGCCTGATATTCCAACACCCCAGCTAAATAAATTACTTAAAAACGGAAGTTGATCAGAGAAAGGGACGTGTTCTCCAAATGGAACAAGTTTAATCTTTCCATATCTTTCTATTTGTGAAGAATAAGGGGAGAAAAGAAGCACACCGTTATAAATTGAGTAGTAAAAATCATCCTGCTTACTGTGTTTTGCATCCGGAGGAATTTTTTCATTTGATGTGAAATAATGAATTTCCGGCATGCCTGTCATCAAATATGCCTCTGCCGGGCGAATCACATTATATATTGAGTCTCTTTCTTTTGCATATTGCATACTTGCTAAATAGGCGGGCAAAGCGGATTCCGGCCATAAAATAAGACCTGCTTTTTGAGCAATTGCTTCTCTTGTCAGGTCTAAATACTGACTAAGGTTTTGATCGAGATTATTTTCCTTCCACTTATCCCATGGGTTAATATTGGGTTGTATTAAACCAACCCTGACATTTATGTCAGAAACCTGGAATGTGGACAGCCTGTAAGAACCATAAAAAAGAACTATCGCAAAAATTAAAACGAATGCTCCCATATTAATAGAATAGGATTTTTGTGAATTCTTATAATTTATTATTGCTCGATAAAGGGAAATATTCAGATAAACCACAATAACGGAAATTCCGACTGCGCCTATTATATCGGCAACCTGTATGAATATTGTAAATTTTGAAAGACCGCTGCCCAAAGTAAGCCAGGGAAAACTAATGTCAGTCAGCATATAAAAATATTCATACGTTATCCAGAAAAACGGAAATGCCAGTAGTGCAAAATTTTTGTTAAATAATCTTTTTGTAATGTAATAAAGCGTTGATGGAATAAGAAAAAGAAGTGGATTAAAAAATATTAATACTCCACCGGCAATCATCAAAAAAGGATCAGTTCCTCCCTGCCAGCTACCAACCCAGTAAACAGTTATTAAACTAAAAACAAAAAACGTCAGGTATGTTGCCCTGTTTATCTCAGCAAGTGTTTTCCTTTTTTCTAAAACATACAGGTACGGGACTAAACCAACAAACATAAAAAGCTGAAACGGAAATGGAAATGGAGGGAAAGAAATTCCAAGTAGTACTCCACTCAAAACAAGAAGCATTCTTTCTTTTTTTCTTTGCTTCTTTTGTTCCGGAGTAAATACATCCCTGTTTTTTAAAAACGGTAATTTCAATTCTGTGCTTTCTTTTTTAATATAAAATATCTAATAACAAAAAATAATATTACTAAACCGGTAATAATTAACCCAATATTGCTGTAGGTTGATAAATATTTATCCACCACTTCAATATTATCACCAAAAATTACGCCCAGATAGAGGACAATAGTATTCCATGCAAAAGCGCTTATAGCAGCCAGAATTACTGTCCTTTTAATATTTAATTCACTTATCCCTGCAAAAAAGGAAATAACGGAACGTGTTCCCGGCATAAACCTGTTGGCCAGAATAATTCCGAAGCCGTATGTTACAAACCAGCTCTCAACTTTTTCCAGCCCTTCAATCGAAATAAATTTTATTTTACCAGCATGCAATACTTTTTTATCAAATTGTGAACCAACAAAATATAGTGTCATAAATCCTAACACACTACCAACAGTTGTAAAGATAAGAGTGGGAACAAAATGAATTGTACCTGTAGCTACAAGTGATCCTCCAACCAGAACGACAAGATCGCTGGGTGAAGGAGGAAAAATATTTTCAATATAGGAAAAGAAAAAAAGGACGATGTAAAGCCAGAATGGCGTCATCCTGGAAATTTCGGAAAGAATATTTTCAATCATATTATTTTTTAATTAATAAAACTGTAGCAAATGCAGATACGCCTTCTTCCCTTCCAATAAATCCCAGCTTTTCAGTTGTAGTAGCTTTGACTGAAATATTTTCAATTTCAGTATTTAAGATTTCTGAAATTCTTTTTTGTATTTGCGGAATGTGTTGAGCCAACTTAGGTTTTTGCATTGCAACTATAGAGTCCAGGTTACCGAGGTAAAAGCCTTTATCAAGGATTAATTGATATACTTTCCCAAGTAATTCAGCGCTGTCAGCATTTTTAAATTCAGGATCAGTATCCGGAAAATGCTGACCGATATCTCCAAGTGAAAGAGCTCCGAGCAATGCATCAGATATAGCATGCAATAGTACATCTGCATCTGAATGACCAAGTAATCCTTTTTCAAAAGGAATTTCAATTCCCCCAAGGATTAATTTTCTGCCTTCAGCAAATGCGTGTACATCAAAACCGATTCCTATGCGAAAATTATTTTTCAATGTCTTATCTCGAAATGTGTAAATTCATTTTGTGAAGCATTCCATTCAATGTTAGCATTTTTAACAGAAGCATGAGAAGGACCAATTTTAATTTTATTAAACAAATTTTCAATCTGGAATTTATCTCCCTCAACAATTGTTAATACTTCACCTGTGTAAAGGTTTTTAACAAATCCTTTCAGCCCGAAAGAATTTGCTTCCCTGTAAACAAAATATCTGAAACCAACTCCCTGAACTAATCCATTTACTAAGATTTCTGCTCTTTTTTCACTTTCACTCATCTTTAGAAACTTCTTTTTTACCCATTAATTCTGAAACCAGTAATCCTGTAAATATAAAGATACCGCCAATAAACCCAAAATAAGAAATCCTTTCGCCAATAATTACAAAAGCAAAAAAAGCAGCAAAAATTGGTTCAAGTGAAAAAATAATTGCAGCTTTTGTTGGCGTTACAAATTTTTGAAATTTTGTTTGAAGAGAAGTTGCAATAACTGTTGCAAACAATGCAGTGTAAATTACGGCAAATATAACCTGGTTATTTAATGAAAACCTGAAACTCTCGAAACCTGAAACGGAAAGACCAAAAGTAAAAATCCATCCAAGTATTGCTGTTACTGTTATCTGAACGAAAACAAGTAATTTATAATCAAACTTATGGCTGACCATATCTAGGTAAACAATGTATAAAGCAAAGGAGATTGCACAGAACAGCGTAAATAAATCGCCGATATTAAAATTCCCACCAAGTTCAGAAAAGATATCCAGAACTGAAGTTCCTTTGCTCGATAAAAGCATAAGTCCAAGCAGAACAAGAAAAATTCCTAAAATATTTTCTTTGCGCGGGATTCTTTTTTCAATTATAAACTGGAAAATTGGCGTGAATACGACAAATGTTCCGGTTATAAATCCGGATTTTGTGGCTGAAGTAAAATTGAGACCGATTGTCTGCGTTGCAAAGCCTGCAAAATTCAGCAAGCCGAGAATTACTCCACCAATAATTGCCTGCCGGGTTGATATTTTTATAACACCAAAAATAAATGGAAGTATTATTAGCGCTGCTAAAGAGAATCTTAAAGAAACAAATAAAAGTGGTGATACGTTTTCAAGAGAACTTTTGATAACGACAAAAGTTACACCCCAGAGAAGTGTTGTTAATAATAAAGCACCATCGCCAGCATATTTCTTCATCAGCTAAATGATATTATTGGAATGAAATTGAAGATTAAAATGTAGAAAAAAGAATTATTCTTTTTCGCTGGAATATCCAAAAGACTTTAACATTTTTTCATCAGAACGCCATTTTTCTCTGACCCTTACTCTCAGGTCAAGATAAACCGGTCTGTCAAGAAATTCTTCTATTGATTTGCGTGCAGTTTCTCCAACCCGTTTTAATGCGGCGCCTTCTTTGCCAATTAAAATTCCTTTCTGGCTGTCCCTTTCTACAATAATTTCAGCCTGAATAAAATCTTTTCTTCCTTCCCTTTCTTTAAAGTCTACAATTATTACTTCGCTGCTGTAAGGGATCTCATCTTTATAAAATTCAAATATTTTTTCTCTAATAATTTCCGATACAAAAAATCTTTCATTTTCGTCGGCAACAATATCATCAGGATAAAATTTTGGTCCCTCGGGCAGGCATTCAACAATTTCATTTACAACAGAATGAACATTATAAGCCTGTTTTGAAGAAATAGGAATTATTTTTTTGAAGTAATTAGTCTTTTCAACTTTTATAATAAGTTCACTCACCTGTTCCTGGGTTGAAAGATCAATTTTATTAAGTAATAAAATTTTAGGTTTTTTGCTTTTACTTAGTAATTCATAAATAAATGCATCTTTCAGAGTATCTTCACCTGTAGGATCCAGCGCAACATCCATTATTAACAAAATTACATCTGCATCAGTTACTGAAGTAACAACAGCATCCATCATTTTTTGCTGAAGGAGATATGCAGGCTTTAAAATGCCGGGAGTGTCTAAAAAAATAACCTGGTAATTGTCATCCGATAAAATACCAAGAATTCTCTTCCGGGTAGTTTGAGGCTTATTTGTAATAATTGAAATTTTTTGTCCAAGTAAAGCATTTAGCAAAGTGGACTTACCTGCATTCGGGAGTCCAAGTATTGTAGCATATCCGGCTTTCGTGTTCATAATTATTTATTTGATTTCAATTTTAAAATTAGAATATAAATTTCCTACCCAAATATACAAACTATGAATGAATATTAAGAATATCTAATTGATGTTTTAAAAATAAATTAGCCAATGAATTCATCCATTGGCTAAAAAAATAGAAAAGGATTGGGAAGAATTTAGTTACTTTTACCGATACTATGCTTAACTCTCTTTAATGTATCAAAAACAAAATATATTGACAGCAAAAGTCCAAACGAAAATACGCTTCCGATAATTGCAATATTCTTTCCGGTAAGGAAGTTTTTGATTGGATCAGTAATACTCTGAAAAGCGTTTACAGTATTTCCGATTATTTTTTCGGATCCCTGTCCGGCGGATGGTGCAGACAAAATTGCAAAAACTACATAACCAATTATTAATACGCTAATTGCAACAAATATTGAAGAGACGGAAAAAACAAAAATTTTCTGATCTTTTTTTGCTTTTGACTTTTTGGCAATTTTCTTCATCAATTTAGTTGTAAAATCATCACCCAATTCGCTTTCCTTTAATTTTGATAATTCGTTATGAACAGCCTGTAATGCTTTTAATCTTTTCCTGTTTTCAACAGACGAATCAAGTTGTTCTTTCACCATCTTGTGAGTCGCCTGGTCAAGCTCGTTATCCAAAAACTTATTTAATATTTCATCGGTTAATTTATTCATAAAAATTCCTCGGTGTAGTTGTTCTTTAAAACAATATCCTTTAAGGCATTTCTTGATCTATATAACATCACCTTAACATTTGAAAGAGATGTATCAAGCGCTTTACTTATTTCTTCACAAGTCATATCATTCAGATAAAACATGGTAATAACAGTTGCATAATTTACAGGTAACTCATCTACCATATTATTTATGAATTCTGACATATCATTCTTTTCGGTCATATTATAGTCATATTTGCTTTCTAAATCAAAATGATCATCTACAGACGACATTTCTGATTCAATTTTTCTTTTTTTACTTGATAGCTTTGTTAATGTTGTATTATAAACTATCCTGTAAAACCATGTTGAAAATTTAGATTCATTCCTGAAACTATCCAGAGAATTAAAGGCTTTGATAAAGCAATCCTGTAAAACTTCCTCTGCATCCATTTCATTTTTGAGCATACGCTTAACGAGAGAAAAAGCCTTGTTCTTATATCTATCAACAATAATTGAATAATCATTTTGATTACCGCGCTTGACAGATTCTATAATTTCAAGATCGGTTAAGTTCTTCATTTATGTTTTTTGACATATTTTCTGACCAAAAGGTTACAGTTTTTAAAGAACGCGCACACGATTTATCTGAACATACTAAAAACTATACTAAATAAAGAAACCTGAATTTTTAACAAAAGCAAATAGCCTCATTTTTGCCCTATTTTGCAATGTATTTCAGTGTAACCTATTTCAAATTATCCTTGTCTTAAGTATTAGAAGATCGGGATGAGAGAAAAAACAGGTGTAACCTGATTTGAAATTTTGAAGTCATAAAGAGAAAATTAAAACATAAGGAGAAGAAAAATGCGTGCAGAAGAAATAGCGGTATTTATACCAATAGTGTTCTTTCTCGTTGCAGGGTTAGTATTAGTTGCTTATTACTACCTTAGATCGAAAGAAAGACAGATGTTAATTGAAAAAAATATGGATGCGGATTCAATTAAAGAATTCTTTGAGAATAAAAGATTCTCAGATCCATACAGATTATTTAAATTTGGAATTGTTTGTTTATTCTTTGGAATTGGCTTAGGATTAGGATTGATCTTACAAGATGCTACTTACAAAGATTACTGGGTACCATTTATGCTTTTCACTATTACAGGTTTAGGGTTTATAGTAGCAAATTTGGTTGCGCTAAAACTTGATAAAAAGAAAGACTGATTTAAATAAAAAAGTAAGGCAGCAAAAAGAAAAGGCGTCCGTATAGGCGCCTTTTTATTTTTTATCCCTGTTCAGCAAGCCATCTTTCAGCATCAATAGCAGCACGACAACCTGTTCCGGCGGCAGTAACTGCCTGCCGGTAAGTTTTGTCTGCAACATCACCCGCTGCAAAAACTCCCGGAATATTTGTGTAGGTTGATGCACCTTTTACAAGCAGGTAGCCGGTTTCATCCATATCCAGCTTTCCTTTAAATAATTTTGTGTTTGGCTTATGCCCAATGGCAATAAATAAACCGTCAGCCTGAACTTCTTCAGTTACACCAGTTTTTGTATCTTCAAGAATTACACCTGTCATTACCTTTCTGCCATTTTCATCTTTTCCCAAAACTACTTTTACAACTTTATTGGTCTGGAATTTTATTTTAGGATTCTTCTGTGCTCTTTCAGTCATAATTTTCGAGGCCCTAAATTCATCGCGCCTGTGAATAACCGTAACTTCAGAAGCATATTTTGTTAGAAAATTAGCTTCTTCCATTGCAGTATCTCCGCCCCCAACAACCAGAACTTTTAATCCTTTATAGAAAAATCCGTCACAAGTTGCACAAGCTGAAACTCCGTAACCCATATATTTATTTTCACTTTCTAAGCCTAACAATTTAGCAGTAGCTCCAGTTGAAATAATAACTGCATCTGCTTTATATTCTTCACCTTCATAAGTTTTTAAAGTGAAAGGACGATTTGAAAAATCAACTTCCGTTATTTCTTTATAAATTGATTTTGCTCCAAATCTTTGAGCCTGCTTCCTCATTACATCCATTAATTCCGGTCCCATAATTCCATTTTCGAACCCGGGATAATTTTCAACATCTGTTGTAATCGTTAATTGCCCACCCGGCTGCATTCCTTCGAATATTACCGGCTCTAGGTTTGCCCTGCCTGCATATAATGCGGCTGTAAATCCAGCAGGACCTGATCCTATTATTATTATTTTATAATGATTTTCTGACATAATTTCTCCAGTTTCAGTATTAGAATATAATCAATAGACAAAATTACAAATATTTATCATAATTATTTTTCGTGTTACCCATTAGATAAAATTTTCACTAAAAAGATTCATTTATTTTTTTAGAAATTCAGCATTGCGTTTTAATCCCTTTAACTTTACGCGTTTTACAGGACTTTCAGAGAATCTCTCCTTAAATTCATCATTATCCATTTCTAAAATTTCATCAAGCGCAATTTCCTTATTTTCATTTTGAGGTTTAAACTCATCGAAATTACTTAATTCTGAAAACTTCAAATTCCATGGACAAACATCCTGACAAATATCACAACCGTAAACCCAATTTTCGAATTTGCCTCTGAATTCGTCCGGGATCTCACCTTTATTTTCAATTGTCAGATTGGATATACATTTATTTGCATCAACCATGTATTCTGAAACAATTGCATTAGTCGGGCAAGCATCAATGCATGCAGTACAAGAACCACAAAAATCTTCAATTTGTTTTGAATATTTGAATTCATAATTAGTAATTATATTTGCTAAAAATATCCAGCTACCAATTTCTTTATTTATCAGGTTTGTGTGTTTACCAATCCATCCAAGCCCGGCTTTTTTTGCCCATACTTTATCCATTACCGGTCCGGTATCTACATATGATATTGATTCAAATCCGGGATCAATTTCTTTTAATTTAGCTTCGAGTTTTTCAAGCAAATCCCAGATCATAAGGTGGTAATCTTTTCCCCATGCATATCGTGAAACCTTGCCTACCGGCAGGCAGGCCTTCCCTTTCGAAGAATCTTCAGAATAATTTTCATCGGTATAATAATTTAAGGCAAGCGAAATTACGCTGCGTGCACCGGGAAGTATATTTCTAACATCAACTCTTTTTTCTTTGTTGCGCTCCATATAACTCATTCCCGATTGATAACCGAGACTGAGCCA
>Ga0102953_1000052_pt1 | contig 69332 bp, 68 predicted proteins | sample SalPon2A_C_D2_MG_FD_78509 | JGI IMG/M metagenome (GOLD analysis project Ga0102953, IMG submission 78509) | Soil microbial communities from South San Francisco under conditions of wetland restoration - Salt Pond MetaG R2A_C_D2_MG | ecosystem: Environmental > Terrestrial > Soil > Wetlands | place...
CTCCTCCTATGGGTTGCAACCCTACCATATCCTGGTGATCGAAGACCCCGCCATCCGCAGAAAACTCCGGGAGGCGGCAATGGATCAGAGCCAGGTCACGGACGCCTCCCATTTGATCCTATTTGCCGCGCAGGCTGATCTGGAGGAACGGCATGTAGAGGAATACCTTGAAAACGTAAGCCGCACACGGGGTACACCCCTTCAAAGCCTGCAGGGATATGGAGATCGAATGAAATCCAGCATCGGGGCGCTTCCGGCGTCCGATCGCCTGAACTGGACGGAGAAGCAATGTTACATTGCCCTCGGCAACCTGCTGGCAGCTGCCGCCGAGTTGCGGATCGATACCTGCCCTATGGAAGGTTTTTCCAACGATGCTTTCGACGAAATCCTCGGGTTGGCCGAAAAAGGGCTGCATGCCACTGTCATGGCTGCAGTCGGGTACCGGTCCCCGGAAGACAAGACCCAGTATTTTGAAAAGGTGCGTCAACCGGCGGAAGAACTTTACACCTATATCTAATATTTATCAACAATCACACAAATAATCATTAAACAAGTAAACAGATAATCATGAAAAAGAATTCGATCAACATGCTTTTGGCCCTGGTTTTCGGGGCTTCATCCAACGCCACAACCCCATCGGCAGATGAAATAATACCCGTAAAGGCCGAGGAGAGCCAGGTTACGTGGAAAGCCTATAAGGTAACCGGTTCCCACATGGGTACTATAAACCTGAAGGAAGGGGCCCTGATTTTTGATGAAGGGGCGCTCACCGGGGGTTCCTTTGTAGTGGACATGACCTCGCTGGTGACAACCGACCTGGAAGGGGAATACAAGCAAAAACTGGAAGGCCACCTCAAATCAGAGGACTTCTTCGGGGTGGATGAGCACCCAACTTCCACCCTGGAGTTCACCAAAGTGGAAGCTACCGGCAAGAACTCCTATGAAGTTACCGGAGACCTCACTATTAAGGGCATTACCAAACCCGTTACCTTCGATGTTTCGGTATACGGGAACAAGGCCACGGCCACAATGAAAGTAGACCGCGCCCTGTATAATGTGAGATACGGAAGCGGAAGTTTCTTCGAAAACCTGGGTGACAAAACCATTTACGATGAATTCGACCTGGTGGTCGACCTGGAATTCTAATTGGTCCTGAGAACCATAGAACCCCTCGGATGCCTGACCGGTTTTGGAGGGGTTTTTTATTTTTTGATTTGGAAATTTGAAATTCCTTTCTATATTTGACCAAATGAATCATTTTACAGCAAATACCTGGTGGTGGAAGAACTTACGTCTGATGTCGTGAGGGAAGCACTAATGGGTACTGCTGTACAAAAAGGCTTGTCGATCGCGGCAAGCCTTTTTGATTTTATACCGGTTCCGTAATTCCCGGCTTCGAAGCAGGGCTACCGGCTCTAAACAACGCATTGCATTATGGCCTATACTTTAAAAACACATTACAAAAAAATCCTGGCGGATACCATTACCCCGGTGAGTGTGTACCTGAAGATCAGGGATCGGTTCCCCAACAGCATCCTGCTGGAGAGCAGCGATTATCATGCGAACGACAATTCCTTCTCCTATATTTGTTGTAATCCCATAGCTTCGATCACGGCCAGGGAAGAGGTCCTGACCCGGAAATATCCCGATGGAAAGGTAGTCGCAGAACCTATTATCGCCAAAATAGATGTGGCCGCCCGGATCCACGATTTCAGCCAGGAGTTCAAGGTTGCCAATAACGGTTTTAAATTCATCAACAACGGGCTTTTCGGTTACCTGGCGTACGATGCCGTCCGGTATTTTGAAGATATCAGCCTGCAAAAAAAAGAAGGCCACCTGCATATCCCCGATCTCCACTACGCGGTGTATCAGAACATCATCGCCATAGACCATTTTAAGAACGAAGCCTATTTATTCGCCCATTGTTACGGCACGGAAAGCAACCTGGCCGAACTGGAACACCTGCTGAGCGTCCGGAACTTTGCCTCCTATACCTTTGAGAGGAGCGGGCAGGCACGCTCCAACCTCAGGGATGAAGAATATATGGAGCACGTAGCCCTCGCCAAGAAGCATTGCCAGCGCGGTGACGTCTTCCAGCTAGTGCTATCCAGGCGTTTTTCACAGGGTTTCAAGGGGGACGAATTTAACGTGTACCGGGCCCTCCGTTCCATCAATCCCTCCCCTTACCTGTTTTATTTCGACTACGGCGATTTCAAGATCTTCGGTAGTTCCCCTGAGGCCCAGTTGGTGGTGAAGGACGGCAAAGCGGAGATCCATCCCATCGCGGGCACCTTCAAACGCACAGGGAACGATGAGGAGGATGCCCTGCTGGCCAAAAAACTTTCGGAGGATGACAAGGAAAACAGCGAACACGTGATGCTGGTAGACCTGGCCAGGAACGACCTCAGCCGGAACGGCAATACAGTAAGGGTAGAGAACTACAGGGAAGTGCAGTATTTCTCTCATGTGATCCACCTGGTCTCAAAAGTCACCGGGGTGAAGAAGGAAAACATCCCCACCATGAAGGTGGTAGCCGATACCTTTCCGGCCGGCACCCTGAGCGGGGCCCCGAAACACAGGGCCATGCAGCTGATTGAACAATATGAACGCACCAGCCGGGATTATTACGGGGGAGCTATAGGATTCATGGATTTTGGCGGGAATTTTAACCATGCCATCATGATCCGCACCTTCCTGAGCAAAAACCATGAATTGTACTACCAGGCCGGTGCAGGCCTGGTGGCGGCTTCGGACCCGGCCACAGAATTGCAGGAAACATTTAATAAGCTGGGGGCCCTGAATAAGGCGCTTGAACTGGCCGAAACCATCTGAGACAGCGAGGAAGAAAACCATGACGAAAATACTGGTAATAGATAACTACGACAGCTTTACCTACAACCTGGTGCACGCCCTTGAAGAGCTGGGCTGCCGGGTGGAGGTAAAACGAAACGACCAGCTCGGACTCCGGGAGGTGGACCCTTTCGATAAGATCCTGCTATCCCCCGGTCCCGGCATCCCGGACGAGGCCGGCTTGCTCAAGGAGATCATAGCGGCCTATGCCCCCACCAAAAGTATTTTCGGGGTTTGCCTGGGTCAACAGGCCATAGCGGAAGTTTTCGGCGGGTCCCTGCTGAACCTGGAGCAGGTGTACCACGGCGTGGCCACCACTATCCGCGTCACCCGGGAAGACCTCCTTTTCAGGGGCCTGCCCCGGGAGCTTTCCGTGGGGCGTTACCACTCCTGGGTGGTGCAACCCGACCTCCCGGATGTGCTGGAAGCCACATCTGTGGACGAACACGGGCAACTCATGTCGCTGCGCCATAAAGAATACGACGTATGCGCCGTGCAGTTCCACCCGGAATCAGTGCTGACCCCCAGGGGGATGGACATCCTCAAAAACTGGGTGGTGGGTTAAAGACTTAAGAACAAAAATTGCAAATAACATGAAAGACATCCTGAACCGCTTGATCAACCACGACATCCTCTCCAAAGAAGATGCCCGGCAGGTCCTGGTGAACATCGCCAATGGGGTGTACAACCCCAGCCAGATCTCCGCCTTCCTTACCGTGTACATGATGCGTTCCATCACCATTGAGGAACTGGAAGGATTCCGGGATGCCTTGCTCGAATTGTGCCTCGCCGTGGACCTGTCTGACTATGACCCGGTTGATCTTTGCGGTACGGGCGGCGATGGGAAGGATACCTTCAACATCTCTACCCTGGCCTCCTTTATTACGGCCGGCGCCGGGATCGCGGTGACTAAACATGGAAATTACGGGGTGTCCTCCCGCTGTGGGAGCAGCAACGTGATGGAATTCCTGGGGATTCGATTCAGCAGCGAGGCCGATTTTCTGAAGCGTTCCCTGGACGAGGCCGGGATTTGCGTCTTGCACGCCCCTCTTTTTCACCCGGCCATGAAGAACGTGGCCCCCATCCGCAGGGAGCTGGGTGTAAAAACTTTTTTCAATATGCTCGGGCCCATGGTAAACCCGGCTTTCCCCAAAAACCAGATGGTGGGGGTATTCAACCTGGAGCTGGCCCGGATGTACGGCTATCTCTACCAGAACACGGATAAAAACTTTACCATCCTCCACGCCCTGGACGGCTATGATGAAATATCACTCACTGGTCCTGCCAAGACTATCTCCAATACCCGGGAAGCCATGCTGACCCCCGGGGATTTTGGTGTGGATGCGGTAGACGCGCCCGAAATTGCAGGCGGGAAAGATGTTCAGGACTCCGCCCGTATTTTTATGGATATCCTGCAGGGGAAAGGCACGCTTTCCCAGAATGATGTGGTCTGTGCCAATGCGGGATTGGCCATCGCTACAGTCAAAGGCTGTAGCCCCCGGGAAGGTTTCGGGCTGGCCCGGGAATCCCTGATGGGAGGTAAAGGGCTGGAGGCCCTGAAAAAATTACAAAATTTAAGCGCCTGATGCATATACTCGACAGAATAGTGGCTGACAAGCGGCGGGAGGTGGCCCTCAAATCGTCCCTCATTCCCGTGGCACAACTCGAAAAATCCGTCCTCTTCGAAAGGTCTGCCCTCTCCCTGGTTCAAATGCTTAAAAAAAAGAAGGCCGGGGTGATAGCAGAACACAAGAGGCGTTCCCCTTCCCGGGCCGTGATCAATCAGGACCATGGCGTGGAAGCCGTGACCCGGGGCTATGCCAGGGCAGGCGCCAGCGGAATCTCGGTACTGACTGATGGTAAATATTTCGGCGGGTCCCTGGATGACCTCCTCCTGGCCCGGGCCAGTGTGCAGGTCCCTTTGCTTCGGAAGGAATTCATTCTGGAGGAATACCAGGTAGTGGAGGCCAAGGCCTATGGGGCGGATGTGATCCTCCTGATAGCAGCCCTCCTGCCGAGACAGGAAATCCGCCGCCTGTCCGGCCTGGCCAGGAGTCTGGGAATGGAGGTGTTGCTGGAGGTACACAATGAGGAAGAGCTACAGATGGCCCTGATGCCGGGCCTGGATCTGCTGGGTGTAAACAACCGGGACCTGAAATCCTTTGAAGTGTCATTGGAAACCAGCAAATCCCTGGCCCCGTTGATCCCCGACGATTTCGTGAAAGTCTCGGAAAGCGGGATCAGCAACACGGCGGCCATAGCCGAGTTATGCACCCATGGTTACAGGGGCTTCCTGATCGGGGAGCACTTTATGAAGACCACGAACCCGGGAAACACAGCGGCAAGTTTCATTAATGAATTGGAGGCATGAGGATCAAGGTCTGTGGCATGAAACACAATATTGAAGAGGTAGCCTCCCTGGGCCCCGATTTCCTGGGCCTTATCTTCTGGGAAGGTTCTCCCCGCGCCTTTTCCGGGCTGCTCCCGTCCCTGCCGGACCCACCGGAAAAAGTGGGAGTCTTCGTGGATGCCCCCCTGGAGGAGGTCCTGACTAAAATAAAGGCATATGGCCTTCGCCTGGTTCAGTTGCACGGGAATGAAAGCCCATCTTTTTGCGGCGCCTTAAAGGAAAGGCTTGCCGGCTCCGAATTCCCTGGGACAGAAGTAGGCATTATCAAGGTATTTTCGGTAAAGGGCAGCTTTGATTTTAACAGGCTCCGGCCCTATGAAGCAGTATGTGATTACTATCTTTTCGATGCGAAAGGGGAATTACCGGGGGGCAATGGCTATGGTTTCGACTGGCAGCTGCTGGCCGGGTACCCTTCCCGAAAACCATATTTCCTTAGCGGGGGGATAGGTGCTGCCGAACTCCCTATACTACAGGAATTCATAAAGCAGCCGGTGGCGCGATATTGTTACGCAGTGGATGTAAACAGCCGGTTCGAATCGGAACCGGGCAGGAAAATCATCCCGGAATTGCGCAAATTCATAAATGCGGTGTCCCCGGGCACCGAAACAACACAACAACTATGAGCTTTCATGTGGATGACAATGGGTACTACGGCGAATTTGGCGGGGCGTTTATTCCCGAAATGCTGTATCCCAATACGGAAGAGATCCGCCGCAACTACCTGGAAATCCTGGGAGACCCGTCTTTTCAGAAATCATTCAGACAACTGCTCAGGGATTATGTGGGCCGGCCCACTCCCCTTTATTTTGCGGAACGGCTCTCGGACAAATACCGTACAAAGATCTACCTCAAAAGAGAAGACCTTTGCCATACAGGTGCGCACAAGGTAAACAATACCATCGGGCAAATCCTGCTGGCCCAGCGTCTGGGAAAGACCCGGATCATTGCCGAGACCGGCGCCGGGCAGCATGGGGTGGCAACCGCCACCGTATGCGCCTTAATGGGGATCTCCTGCGTGGTATATATGGGGGAGGTGGATATTGCCCGGCAGGCGCCCAACGTGGCGCGGATGAAGATGCTCGGCGCAGAGGTACGACCGGCACTTTCGGGGAGCAGGACCCTCAAGGACGCTACAAACGAAGCGATCCGGGACTGGATCAACAATCCGGTAGATACGCATTATATCATTGGCTCTGTGGTGGGGCCCCATCCCTACCCGGATATGGTGGCCCGGTTCCAATCGGTGATCTCCGAAGAAATTCGCACACAACTCCTGGAAAAAGAGGACAGGGACCATCCTGATTACGTGGTGGCCTGTGTAGGGGGCGGCAGCAATGCCGCCGGGGCCTTTTACCATTTCCTGGACCGGGAGGAAGTGGGTATCATCGCCGTGGAAGCAGCCGGCAAAGGAATTGCCTCCGGCGAGAGTGCAGCTACCTCAGCCTTGGGGAAAGTGGGCATCATACACGGCAGTAAAACCCTTTTGATGCAATCGGAAGACGGGCAGATTACTGAACCTTACTCCATCTCGGCCGGATTGGATTATCCGGGCGTCGGGCCTTTGCACGCGCACCTTTTCCGGTCCGGTCGCGGGGAGTTCATTTCCATTACCGATGATCAGGCGATGGAGGCCGGGAGGATGGTAACCCGGCTTGAAGGGATCATTCCGGCCATAGAATCGTCCCATGCCTTTGCCATTTTCGAAGACCGGAAGTTCCGCCAGCAGGATGTTGTGGTGGTAAACCTCTCCGGACGGGGGGACAAGGACCTGCAAACCTATATCGATTATTTTAACCTTTAGAATAGCCCACCGCAAGACAATGAATCGGATACAAGAAAAATTAAGGGAAGACAAAAAGATCCTGTCCATATATTTCACGGCCGGTTACCCGGAGCTGGACGACACGGTCCGCATTTTAGAACAACTCCAGGCCCATGGCGTTGATATGGTCGAGATCGGGTTACCCTTCAGCGACCCCCTGGCCGACGGGCCCACCATTCAGGAAAGCTCCACCAGGGCCCTGCGTAACGGGATGAGTACCAGGCGGCTCTTCCAGCAATTGCAAGGCATACGTGAAACCGTCCATATCCCTCTGATCCTCATGGGATATTTTAACCCGGTACTGCAATATGGGGTAGAGGAGTTCTGTAGCCGCTGCCGGGAGGTTGGCATTGACGGGCTGATCCTCCCCGACCTTCCCCTGAGGGAATACCAGCTGGAGTATGAAGCCATATTTCGCAGGCACGGATTGCTCAATATCTTCCTGATCACCCCGCAAACCAGCCAGGAGCGAATCCACGAAATCGACGAGGCCTCGGAAGGGTTTATCTATATGGTCAGCTCCGCCAGTACCACGGGGGCACGCGAAGGGTTTGGGGAGGAACAGCTGGCCTATTTCGAGCGGATCGGGGCCATGGACCTCAATACTCCGCAAATCGTAGGGTTCGGGATCAGTAATGCCACTACTTTCAGCCAGGCCACCACGCATGCAAAAGGGGCTATTATTGGGTCGGCCTTTATCCGGTACCTCGATGAATTCGGAGCAGAAAACGTGGGAGGATTTGTTAAAAGAATTCGCTAGATTTAACCCATAAAACTAACTGGCTCCTACATGAGAAAATATGCTGTTGCCCTCTTCCTTCTGATTAGTTATCTGGGGCTGGCCCAGGATGATGCCGAACTGAAATCCCAGGTCAGGCATGCGATCGAAGACATCCGTGACTTCGTTGCAATTCCGAATGACGCCCTGGAACATGCAGACATCAACCGCAATATCACCTGGCTTACCAATCAATTCAACGCGCGGGGGTTCAATACCTCCGTCCTTCCAACAGAGGAGGAATCCCTCTTTTTTGCGGCCCTTCCAATGGAGGATACCAAACCTACCGTGCTGATATATATGCATTTTGACGGGCAGTCTGTAGATCCGTCCAAATGGGACCAACCGGATCCCTACAAGGTAGTGTTGAAAGTGCCCGAAGGAGACGGCTGGAAAAAAGTCCCCCTTTCCGACCTGGATGCCAATTTCGACTATAACCAACGCCTTTTCGGGCGATCGGTTTCAGACGACAAGGGTCCGATTGTTATGTTCCTGAACGCCTTCGACATGCTGAAAAGGCATGAGCAGGAATTGCCGGTAAATGTCAAACTTATCCTCGACGGGCAGGAGGAAAAGGGCAGTGCACCCCTTCCAGGGGCGGTAAAGAATTACAGGGAATTACTGGAAGCCGACTACCTGATCATTGCCGATGGCCCGGTGCACGCATCCGGAAAACCGACAGTGGTTTACGGCTGCCGGGGCATTACCGAGATGACCCTCACCACCTATGGCCCCATAAGGCCACAACACAGTGGGCACTTTGGCAACTACGCCCCTAACCCCGCCTTCCGCCTGGCTGCCTTGCTGGCCAGCATGAAGGATGCAGACGGAAAGGTACTTATTGACGGGTATTACGACGGTATACAGATAGATGATGCTACCGAAAAAGTCCTCCAAAGTGTTCCGGACGATGCCGGTACCCTCAATGCCTATCTGGGAATCCGGACCCCAGAAAAGGTTGGGGCTTTTTACCAGGAAGCCCTCCAATATCCTTCCCTGAATGTAAGGGGCATGAGCTCTGGCTGGGTGGGCGAACAGGCCCGAACCATTGTCCCGGACGAGGCAGTGGCTGAGATCGATATCCGGCTGGTCCCGGAAACCCCCGGCGAACATATGAAGGAACTGGTTAAGGAGCATATCAGAAAGCAGGGGTACTTCATCACCACTGATCAACCGGATAAAGAGGAACGACTGGCACATGATAAGCTGATCAAAATTACCGAAGGGAACGTCACGGACGCTTTCAGGACGGATCTCAGCAATCCTTACGGGCAAGCCCTTGTAAAGCTGCTGCGGGACACGTTCGGGGAGGATGTGGTACAGATCCGGATAGCCGGGGGTACCGTACCCATAGCCCCGTTTGTAAACGAACTGGAAATCCCCGCATTCCTGGTCCCCATGGTGAACCCGGACAACAACCAGCACAGCCCGAACGAAAACCTGAAAATTGGCCAAATTGCCTATGGTATCAAGGTATTTTACAATTTACTGGGCGAAGGCCTGCCCCTGAACTAAGTGGTTTCGCCTCCGTAATGGAGCAATTTCCCGGGATTTAACATTCGATAACAAAGCTTTATAAGGGATTTAACCGCTGATGGAGCCCTCATTGCTTATCTTAAAGGGAATCCTAAAAACGAAAAACCATGAAAACTAAAGATAGAAGAAAGTTTAAAAGAACTGTAGAACAAAGCAATCCTGCGAATCCTACGGCCAATACCAATATCGACACGAATACCTTTGATATTGATGAAGATACCATCAAGGGCCAGCAAAACAAAAAATAGGATTCCGGGACTAAAAGTGAACCGGGGGCCCCGAAGGGTACTCCGGTTTTTTTTACCCAAACCCAAACCCTGCCTTCCCTTTCAGAAGTAGGCTCCGTATTGGTGTACGCGAAAGTCAAGGGTGGTAAAGCCGGGGTTCTCCTCCTTCAACCTCTTAAATTCCTTCAGGCTTCCAACGGCCCTGTTTGCAGCCCCGGACGGTGCGATAAGGGACACGGTACGGATGATCCTTCCCCCAGGAAGGCCCTCCTGCCCAGAAGCGTTTGAGGGGTCGGGAGGCATGGTAAATTCATGTATTCTCGGGATGGTATCATTAATTTTTTTCAGGGGTATCTCATAGGTGCGCAGCAATTTCCTAAAAAAGTACTCCGGTCCGTTTTTGCTGTTTCCCCCTGTAAACAATAAGGTATGTACAGAAGGATAGGCGTGGAGATAACCGATCAGGTCCCTTAGTTCCACGTCTTGCATCCCCAGGTCTGACGCATCTACTTTCTCCCTTCGTGCACTCTGCACTATGTCACAGATGCCGATCTGCTCCTGCTCCAGGAAATCCATTCGCTCTTGAACGGCTTCCCGGCTGTTTTCGAATTTCAGCCCCAGCCGGAAAATCCGGTCCAGGATGATCCAGAGCTGCCCGTCCCGGCTGCCATAGCAGAAATCTACATCCCCCGGTTTCAGGTCGCCGGTAGTAAAGCGTGGCGGTGGCAGGGTACCGACAATCCATTTGGTGGCTCCTTGGAAAAGAATGGGCCGGTACGGATGGGTATGCAGGAACATGGGGGCGAGCAAATGCGGCTTCTTTCCGGAAGCCTGGATTATTTCAATACGACTACCAGGTCATCGGAATTAACCATTGTTCCGCCGTGCAGCTGGATCTTCTCGACCACCCCTTCCCCGGAGGCGGTAACCGTGGTTTCCATCTTCATGGCTTCGATGACGAAAAGGGGCTGGTTCCTCTTGACTTCCTGACCCTTTTTAACCAGCACGTTCGACAGCATTCCCTGCAGGGGCGCGCCGATCTGTTTTGGATCTGAGCTGTCGGCCTTGACATTTTCCACCTTCTCCACCTTCACCGATTTGTCCGGGATCAGCATATTACGCAGCTGCCCGTTCACCTTGAAAAAGATGCTTACATTCCCGGCTTCGTCCGGTTCCCCTTTCAGCATAAGCGAGATCAAAACATTCTTGCCCCGGTCCAGTTCTACCATGATCTCCTCCCCTACTTCCATCCCGTAGAAAAAATTCTTGGTCGGTATATTGGTGACATTCCCATACTGTACATGATTGTTATAGGCATCTGTAAAAACCTTGGGGTAGAGTTTGTAGGATATAAAATCTGTCATCTCCAATTCCCTTCCCATCCCTTTTTTGAACTTGCGTTTAAAGGCTGCGAACTCCTTGTCGAAATCCACTGGTTCCAAATGGGCGTTCGGCCTGTCGGTATATGGTTTCTCGTCCTTTAACACTATTTTCTGGACCTTTTTGGGAAAGCCACCTACCGGTTGCCCCAGGTCGCCTTTAAAGAAACTGATCACCGACTGGGGATAGGAAAGTGTATCCCCTTTCTCCAGGACATCCTGGGTGGTGAGGCCATTACTTATCAGGTATTGCGCCATATCCCCGACGACTTTTGAGCTGGGGGTTACCTTGATAATATCCCCGAACAACTCGTTCACATCGGCATACATATCGGTGATTTCGGGGAATTTTTGTTCCAGGCCAAGGGCAATGGCCTGGCCTTTGAGGTTGGAGTATTGCCCTCCTGGGATCTCGTGTTTGTAGATCTCGCCGGTACCCGATTTCAATCCAGATTCGAACGGGTAATAATAGCTTCGGACGGTCTCCCAGTAGTTGGAATACTCCGCGAGCTTATCGCGGTTGATACGGTTTTCCCTGGGGTGGAAACGCATCATTTCCACCAGGGAATTGAAATTGGGCTGGGAAGTCATCCCCGACAAGCCCCCCAGGGCCACGTCCACCACATCCACTCCGGCTTCAATCGCCCGGAGATAAGTCGCAGACTGGATAGACGAGGTATCATGGGTATGCAGGTGGATCGGGATGTTGACTTCCGATTTCAAAGCTGAAATCAGCTCCGAGGCTGCATAGGGTTTTAAAAGGCCGGCCATATCCTTGACACCCAGGATGTGGGCCCCGGCATTTTCGAGATCCTTGGCCAGCCGCAGGTAGTAGGCCAGATTGTATTTGGTCTTGGAGCCATCCAGGATATCGCCCGTATAGCAAAGGGATCCTTCCGCAAGTCCGCCGGTTCGTTTACGTACGTGTTCTATGCAGGGAGCCAGGGACTTCATCCAGTTCAGGGAATCGAAGATCCGGAACACGTCAACCCCGGTTTCCCAGGCAAGTTCCACGAACTTGGCGATCAGGTTGTCAGGGTAGGCCGTATAGCCAACCCCGTTAGACCCCCGTATGAGCATCTGCAGCAGGATGTTGGGGATGGCTTTCCGCAGCAGAGCGAGGCGTTCCCACGGGTTTTCCTGCAGGAACCTCAGGCAGACATCGAAGGTTGCCCCTCCCCAAACCTCCAGGCTAAAGATTTCGGGATGGTTTTTGGCATAGCCTTCGGCCACCTTGATCATATCGATGGTACGCATTCTGGTTGCCAGGAGGCTCTGGTGTGCGTCCCGCATGGTGGTATCCGTGAAGTGGATCTTTTGTTCCTGTTTCAACCACTCGGCAAAACCTTCCGGGCCTTTCTCGGTAAGGAGGTCCTTGGTCCCCTGGGGGTATTCAATGTCTTTCGGGAAGGAAGGGACCCGTGGTTTGGAAAATGCGTGGTTCGGATCGATCTGCTTCACATCCGGGTTCCCGTTGACGATGGTCTCCCCGAGGATGGCCAGTAGTTTGTTCGCCCGGTTCCTGGGCTCCACGAACTCGAAAAGGGACGCTTCGTTCTTGATAAAATTAACGGTGACCTTCCCTTCGCGGAAAGTGGGATGTTTCAGGATGTTATCCAGGAAGGCCATATTGGTTTTGACCCCCCGTATCCGGAATTCGGCAAGGGCCCGGCGCATTTTACGACACGACCCGTCGAGCGTACGGCTCATGGCAGAAACCTTCACCAGCATGGAATCAAAGAAGGGCGAAATATGCACCCCCTGGTACAAGCTCCCGGCGTCTAACCGGATCCCGAAACCGGAGGCGCTCCTATAGGTCGTAACGATCCCGTAATCGGGTTTGAAATCATTGGCCGGATCTTCGGTGGTTATCCGGCATTGGAGGGCATAGCCTGTCACATGTACAGCCTCCTGGTCCCTGATCTTGATCTGTTGGTCTGAAAGTTTATAACCCCCCGCGATAAAGAGTTGTGCCTTCACCAGGTCGATATTGGTGATCATCTCTGTAACCGTATGCTCCACCTGTATCCTGGGGTTCACTTCGATGAAGTAGATGCTTCCGTCGTCATCCACCAGGAATTCGACCGTACCGATGTTGTTGTAATCCACGGCCTTGCAGATATCGATCGCATAGGTGTACAGCCGGTCCTTGGTTTCCTGGCTGAGGCCAATGGAAGGTGCAAATTCGATTACTTTCTGGTAGCGGCGTTGCACGGAACAGTCGCGCTCGTATAAATGCACAATGTTGCCGTGGGTATCCGCCACAATCTGAATTTCTATATGCTTGGGGTTCTGGACAAATTTTTCCAGGAAAACGGTATCGTCGCCAAAGGCGTTCAGGGATTCCCTCCGGGCTTCGGGGAAGGCCTTCTTCAATTCGTCCGGTGTACGGATCACCCGCATCCCGCGCCCGCCTCCCCCGGAAGCGGCTTTGAGCATCACCGGATACCCGATTCTTTTCGCTTCAGACAGGGCTGTTTTGATATCGGCCAGATCCTTTTCGCTGCTCTCGATGACGGGTACATTGTTGGCCACAGCTACTTTCTTGGCTGTAATCTTGTCACCCAGCGCCTTGAGCACTGATACCTTGGGGCCTACAAAAATGATCCCGTTTTCTTCGCATTTCCTGGCGAATGTCGCATTCTCCGAAAGGAACCCGTATCCGGGGTGGATGGCATCCACCTGGTTGTCCTTGGCCACCTTGATGATGGCATCCATGTCCAGGTATGGCTTCAGGGGCTCGTTCTCCTCTCCTATCTGGTAGCATTCATCCGCCTTGTATCGGTGTAGGGAATAGCGGTCCTCATATGTATAGATACCTACCGTTTTCAGGCCGATCTCCACGCAGGCCCTGAATATTCGAATGGCAATTTCTCCCCGGTTGGCTACTAAGACTTTCTTGATATCCACGTTAAAAAATTATTTTATTTCAAAGTTGACAGAACGACAAACTTAGGCTTTTTGGCCTAAGAAAACAATGTGATTTCTGGATAAATAAGGCCGATTTTGTTACAATTCCTCAGAAGGGCAAAACAGGATCCCCCTGCTGAAATTAACCGACATTTTGGCGCCGTACCGAAGCCTTTTATGCGGATTCCGGACGGGTGAATGGCCTCACTTCCTCCCGGTTGACTTTTTGTCCCGGGATGGTTATCTTTATTATGATTACTAATTCACAAAAGAATATGGGGAAAGGAGATAAAAAATCGAAAAGGGGCAAAATTGCCAATAAATCCTATGGGGCCAGAAGACCCAGGAAAATTAAGAAGAGACCTTTGGTTGAAGAAAAAATATCGATCAAGAACAAGACCTAGTCGGCCTTAAAGTTGAGGGTGACCTCCCCCTCGGGGCTCACATTGAGCTCGTAGGTATAAAGCCCTATGGGCAAGGCGGTTGCGCCAACAAAATCTACAGGTTGCAAGACGTACGTTTCCTCCCCGGCCCGGATGGAGACGTAGTCGTATTCATGGGCTGTATCAAACGGAAGGTAATCCGAAAAATCTCCCGGAGCCACTCCCTCATATAGCACTTCCTGCGCGCCTACCACTACCTCGTCGTAGGTTAAATTGCTGAGGTTCCGGATGCGGATGTTGGCCCGGCCCAGGTCGTCATCCCGGTCTGTACAGGCGAGGAGTACCACAAACGCTGCTAACACCAAACATATACCTTTCATACTGATCTAATTAGACGGGGTGATGTTCTATAAACGCCTGCGCAGACAAAATATTCTATCGCACAAAAACAGGATCGGACTCCCTGAGGGTATGTTCCCGGCTGTACGTATAGTCAAAGCTGTCGAATCCCCTCAGCCCATCCAGATCCCGGACTTTGTTTTCCACTATATAGCGCACCATGGCACCCCTGGCCTTTTTGGCAAAAAACCCGATAACCTTCAGGTTGTCATTCTTCCAGTCTTTAAAAACCGGGCTAATGACAGGCACTTTCAATTTTTTCGTATCGATAGCATCAAAATACTCCTTACTGGCAAGGTTGACGAAAAATTCGTCCGCCTCCAACTCCCTGTTCAGGAATTCGGTGAGGGGGGTTTTCCAGAATTGGTAGAGGTTCTTCTTCCGCCCGATCCGAAGTTGGGTCCCCATTTCCAGCCGGTAAGCTTGTATAAGGTCGAATGGTTTAAGGATCCCGTACAACCCGGACAGAATCCTCAGGGAATTTTGCAATCGATTAAATGCTGCCTCGGAAAGCGTATAGGCGTCGAGGCCCTGGTAAACATCGCCGGCAAAAGCAAAGACAGCAGGCCGTGCATTAGAGGTGGTAAAAGGGGTTTCAAAGTCCTGGTTTCGCTGCCAGTTAAGGTTGGCCAGGTCGTCTGAGATGTTCATCAAACGCGACAGGCTGCGCGGTTTTCTGCGGGCCAGGATCCCGTTTATTCTTTCGGCTTCTCCCATAAATTCAGGGAGGGTAGCCTTTGTCGTGGGCAATGGGCTCTCAAAATCGAGGGACTTGGCAGGCGACAAGACAATTTTCATGGATCGGATTTTGCCCAAAAATAGGAAGATTTCCGGGATAGGCAGTAACCCTGAAGGGCTATTCACATCCCCTGGGTTGCCGTGCACGAGGGCTACCCGTATCGGTCCGTCACGGAACTCAGGGATGGCTGTGGCGGGAATAGGCACGCCATTTCTCAATACATTCGGCCATTTCGGCCGGCAGCTCCGCACTGAATCGCATCATCTTACCGCTCACCGGATGCACGAATCCAAGGGTACGGGCGTGCAATGCCTGCCGAGGCAGCAATTTAAAGGCATTCTCCACAAATTGTTTGTATTTGGTGAAAGAAGTACCCTTAAGGATACGGTCTCCCCCATACCGCTCATCATTGAAAAGCGTATGCCCTATATACTTCATATGCACCCTGATCTGGTGGGTCCGCCCGGTTTCAAGGGTACAGGTAACCAGGGTCACGTAACCAAACCGTTCCAGGACCCGGTAATGGGTCACGGCATCTTTTCCCTGTTCGCCTTCGGGAAATACCTGCATCTGCAGCCGGTTTTTGGGGTTCCTTCCTATAGCGCCTTCCACGGTTCCTGAGTCGGCTTCCACATTGCCCCAAACCAGGGCGATATATTCCCGTTCACTGGTCTTTTCGTAGAATTGCCTGGCCAGATGCGACATGGCTGCCTCGGTCTTCGCGATCACCAGCAGGCCGGATGTGTCCTTGTCGATACGGTGTACCAGGCCCGGACGCTCATTGCTGTTGGCCGGGAGGTTGTCTATATGGAACAAGAGGGCATTGATCAGGGTCCCTGAATAATTTCCATGCCCGGGGTGGACCACCATCCCGGCAGGCTTGTTTACCACCAGCAGTACCTCATCCTCGTATACGATGTCCAGGGGGATATCTTCAGGGACCAGCAGGAATTCGTAAGGGGGGTGTTCGAAGAGCACCTTGACTTCATCCCCGGGTTTTACCTTGTAATTTTGTTTGACGATGCCGTCGTTGACCCAGATATGGCCCTCCTTAGCGGCTCGTTGTATTTTGTTCCGGGTGGCATTCTCGATAAGGTTCATCAGGAACTTGTCTACCCGCAGGGGCTTCTGACCCCTGGCCGCCTTAAAACTGTAATGCTCAAAAAGCTCCTCCTCGCCCGGATCCTGGTCCTGATACTGAGATGGGTCCATGCCTACTGGGAATCGGAAGTCACCTGGGCCTTATCCGGGATATCCCCATTTCCGCAAACCAGTTCGATCCCTGAGGTTTTGGGCAACCTGTCCCCGGGTTTGATCGTCTTTCCCTTGTACCGGATATAGTAAACCATATCCTTTCCCAGTTCGTCTATATAGGATACCTTTTCCACATCGAGGCCTACTGCGCGCAACATGGAGGTGGCATTGCGCTGGGTAACCTGGATGATATTGGGAACTGTAACCTTTTTATACCCGGAGGGGTTTACGGTAACATAGATCTTCCTGTTCTCCTTAACCCGGTTCCCGGCCTTCGGATCCTGCTCAACTATTGAAAAACGGGGGTAGTCCGGGTTGTAATCCGCCGAATCGATCACCTCATACCTCAGGTCTGCCTCTTCAATGGACTTTCGCATTTCGGAAACGGATAGCCCGGCCAGGTCCGGGACTGCCACGAATTCGCCATGCCGTGTGGAACTGTCGAGCCATTGCAGAACGAGAAAACAGATTACGATCAGAACCAGGGCGGCCAGCCCCAGGTTGATCAGGAAAACCTTGCTCCTGAGGAAGTTGATGAAATCCTTCATATAGTGCCTTTAATAACCGGACAAAGATAGGAAACCCAGTGCTTTTTTCTTTACTTTGGAAAGAGATAAACATCCCGGCAGGGTATTCCCTTAACGATCCGATGAAAAAAAATATTGCCATAATCATGGGCGGTTTTTCAAGCGAGTATGCCATTTCGCTGAAAAGCGCCAAGGTGGTACATACCTACCTGGACCCGGAAAAATTCAACCGGTACCGTATCCTGATCAGCAGGGACCGCTGGGTATACATAGATGAGAAGGATGAGGAGCACCCCGTAAACCGGCACGATTTTACTGTGCAGGCCGGCCGCAAAAAACTGACCTTCGACTGTGTCTTCAACGCCATTCACGGTTCCCCCGGGGAAGACGGAATCCTGCAGGCGTATTTCAGTCTGCTGGGAATACCCCAGACCTCCTGCGACCATTACCAGGCAGCGCTTACCTTTAATAAACGAGACCTGTTGAGCGTCCTGAAACCTTTTGGCATCCGGGCCGCGGCTTCCTATTATCTGAACCGGGGAGAAGCCCCGGATGAGGATACCATCGTGGCACGCTGCGGGCTTCCCTGTTTTGTCAAAGCCAACCGTGCCGGAAGCAGTTTCGGGGTTACCAAGGTCTACCGGAGGGAAGACCTGGCCCCTGCTATTGAGCTGGCTTACAAGGAAGACGACGAAATCCTGATCGAGGCCTTCCTGGATGGTACCGAAGTCTCGGTCGGGGTGATTACCTATAAAGGGCAGACCCTGGTGTTGCCGATTACCGAGATTGTTTCTGAAAACGATTTTTTCGATTTCCAGGCGAAATACGAAGGGAAGGCAAAGGAGATCACCCCCGCCCGCCTGAGTCCGCAACAGGAAGCCAATGTGCGCCAGGCCGCAAAGCTGGCCTATGAGGCGATCAGGATGCGCGGGTATTCCCGCTCGGAGTTCATCTTCCAGGGCGACGTCCCCTATATGCTGGAAATGAACACCACGCCGGGCCTGACCGAAGAAAGCATCCTCCCTAAACAGGCACTGGCTGCCGGGATTTCGCTGCCTGCCCTGTTCGAAAGCGCCATCCTGCAGGCATTAGAAGGAAAATAAGTACATTTATAACGAACAACTGCCATCCGCCATGAGACGTGCTATTTTTCCGGGTTCCTTCGACCCCATTACCCTGGGGCACTATGATATCATCCAACGCGGGATCCCACTTTTTGATGAGCTGGTGATCGCCATTGGCATTAATGCTGAAAAGAAATACATGTTCCCCCTGGAAAAAAGACTGGCGTTCATTTCAGAGGCCTTTAAGGAGGAACCCAAGGTAAAGGTGATGACCTACAAAGGGCTGACGGTTGATTTCTGCAAGAAGATCGGGGCGGACTACATCCTCAGGGGATTGCGGAATCCGGCCGACTTCGAATTCGAGAAGGCCATAGCTCACACCAACCGGAAACTTTCAGAGATCGAAACCGTCTTCCTGCTCACCTCCTCCGGCAAGTCTTACATCAGTTCTTCAATTGTCCGGGACGTAATCCGCAACGGGGGGGACTATACCGGTTTGGTGCCCGCTACCGTGCGGACCTGAATCCCAACGCCCTTCCCATTTTAAAATCCACTACGGCTCAGAAGTCTCGCCCATGGGGATCCCGAAGGCCCGCATTTTGGCGAAATAGTTGATCTCACAACAAGAATGGAGTCCTTCACAACAATCCTTTACCCTTATTTAAAAATCCGGTTACTTTCGTAAGAAAATTCCACTGATGGTGAAAGAGACCCGGACGACAACTAACAATTACCTGATCAAACAGCTGCCCAAGGCCACGGCCTTCATCAATCCGGCTTTCGAACTGGTATATGTTTCTGATCGCTGGATTGCGGACTTTGAATTAGAGAAAAGCAATGTGATCGGCCAATCGATATTCGAATTGTTTGGCGATGGGGCAACCGAACATCTAAAATCCCTGGAAGCATGCCTAACGGGCGAGGGTGGTAGTAGCAGTAATTATAGCTTTACGGATAGCGAGGGCCGGGAGCGCTGGTTCGAATGGAGCCATATCCCATGGTACGACGACCATGAGAACATCATCGGCGTTATTATCCAGGCCGACGAGATCACCCGGCAGGTGCAGGATCATGAGCAATTGGAAAAGCTGGAAATGCTTCTCAATCAAAAATCGACTATAGCCAAAATTGGGAGCTGGGAATATGACGTCATCAATCAGCGCCTGCGCTGGTCCTCGATGACCAGGCAAATACATGGTGTTCCCAAGGATTTTGAACCCGACCTGGATACGGCTCTTGAATTCTATAAGGAAGGCTTTAGCCGCAACACTATCTCCATGGCCGTTTTCAAGGCACTGGAGGAAGGCATCACCTGGAGTGAAAAATTGCAGCTTATCACCGCCCAGGGAAAGGAAATCTGGGTCATTGCGGCCGGAAAGCCCCTGTATAAAGACGGCATTCTTCAGGGCCTGATCGGGACTATCCAGGACATTACGGACCACGTGCGATCCGAAATCAAAATCCGGGAAAGTGAAAACCTCCTGCGAACCGTGGTGGACAACCTGCCCCTTAACGTTTACATCAAGGACCTGGAGTCGAGAAAGATCCTGGTCAACCGCTGGGAATGCGAATTCCTGGGGGTGAAGGATGCCTCGGATTTACTGGGAAAAACCGATTTCGATTTTTACGACAAAAAAATGGCCCAGGTATTCAGGGAAGAAGACCTGTCCGTATTGAATTCGCTGACCCCTATCCTCGGCAAGGAATCGCTGAATGTAAAACCAGACGGAACCATCACAACCTTCCTCTCCTCTAAAATCCCCCTGATGGGTACAGATGGAAAAGCCTTCGGCCTTTTGGGCATCAGCATGGATATTTCCAATCTGAAGAAACAGGAAGCCGAATTAAGAGATCTCATTAACGTCACCTCCCTGCAGAACAAGAAACTGGTAAATTTTGCCCATATCGTATCCCACAACCTGAGGTCCCATACAGCCAACTTCTCGATGTTACTGGAATTCCTCGTAACCGAAAAGGACGCGGCCGAACGTAAGAAAATAATCGAAATGCTCACCATGGCATCGGACAACCTGCTGGAGACCATGGAAAACCTGAACGAAGTGGTCTCCATCAGCACCAATTCGGGGCAGAAAAAGAAGGCGGTCAACCTGACGGAAGCAATAGGTGCCGTTACCCATAACCTCTCCGCTTTCCTGAATACTCATAAGGCCAAAGTCATCAACCAGGTAGCCGCTGCTACCCGGGTGAATGTGATCCCCGCCTACCTGGATAATATCCTTACGAACATTATCACCAATGCGGTAAAATTCAGGGATCCATCCCGCCCGCCGGTTATCACGATCTCAGCGGAAAAATTGGAGCATTACACCCTGTTGAAAATCACTGACAATGGCCTGGGTATAGACCTTGAGAAGCACAAAGACAAACTTTTCGGGATGTATAAAACCTTCCACGATAACCCGGAAGCCAGGGGCATCGGGCTCTACATCACCAAAAACCAGATTGAGGCCATGGAAGGCAAAATTAGCGTCGACAGTACGGTTGGCAAAGGCTCCACATTTAATATCTATTTTAATGAAAAAGCTTAAGGAGATCAGTATCATAGACGACGATCCTATCACCATTTTCGGGATTAAAAAGATGTTGGATTCCCTGGATATCTGCAACACTATCACCACCTACCACAACGGGAAGCTGGCCATCGATGGCATCCGGAAAGGAATTGCCGCCGGGAAGGGGGTACCGGAAATCCTGTTCCTTGATATAAACATGCCCATTATGGATGGATGGCAATTCCTGGAAGAATTCATCGCCCTGCCTTTGGAACAGGCGGTACGCATCAATATCGTAACCTCTTCCATCGATCCGGCAGATCTGCAAAACTGGGAATTTTACAAAACAAAAACCCACCACCACCTGGATTTCATCAACAAACCCATACGCCTGAAGGATATAGCCGAAATTACTACGGCTGCCTGAGCAATACGCCCGATTTTATGTACTTTTGGGGAGAACGAAAATGATCCGATCCCTTCTATGAAGTACCTCCCGATACTCTGCCTGCTTTTACTGCTTTCTGCCTGTGAAACGGAGAAGGAAGACAAAACCAGCAGTTTCCCTACGGTTTTTGAACAGTCGGGGGGCACGGAAAGTGCCACCTACAGGCAGGTCATCGATTTCTATATTGGCCTGGCACGGGAATTCCCGGAAATAAATGTGCAGACCCTCGGGGAAACAGACAGCGGACACCCTTTGCATTTGGTAACCTATAACCCGGGCAGCGACTTCAATTTCCAGAAGATCAGCAGGGACAATCTGGTACTTCTTATCAACAACGGGATACATCCGGGGGAGAGTGACGGGATAGACGCTACTATGTTATTGTTCCGCGATCTCGCCCTGGGGCGCATCCGGGCCCCCGAACACGTGGTGCTGGTAACCATTCCCGTATACAACGTTGGCGGCGCCCTGAACCGGAACAGTTTTACCAGGGTGAACCAGAACGGACCCAAATCCTATGGGTTCCGGGGCAATGCCCGGAATTATGACCTGAACAGGGATTTCATCAAGATGGATACGCGCAATGCCAGGACCTTCGCCCGTATATTTCACAGCGTGAACCCCGATGTCTTTGTGGACACCCATGTGAGCAATGGGGCAGATTATCAATACACGCTAACTCATCTATTTACTCAGCCTGACAAGCTGGGAGGGCCTTTGGGCAGCTTCCTGAAAGACGATTTCCTGCCGGAGTTAAAAGACAGCCTTGCCAGCCGGGGCCGCGATATCACCCCGTATGTCAATGTCCACGATCGCCCGCCGGACGATGGCTTCACACAGTTCCTGGACACACCCCGGTATTCAACCGGCTACGCTGCCCTCTGGAATACCCTGGGGGTTATGGTGGAAACGCATATGCTCAAACCCTATGGCGATCGGGTGAGGGCCACTTATGATTTTCTGTACAGCATGATAGAGGTTGCCGACCGGGATAGTGAACAGATCCGCCAATTGCGCACGGAGAACCAATCCTATCTCAGGCATAAAAAATACTATCCCTTCTCATGGGTTGCAGATTCCACCCAGGTGAGCCCATTGGAATTCAAGGGGTATGAAGCGGATACCATCCCCAGCGATGTGACCGGGCTTCCCCGGTTGAAATATGACCGGGACCGGCCTTTTACCAAGACCATCCCGTACCGGGACCATTTCATAGCGTCTGATTCCGTGGAAATCCCGGCAGCCTACATCGTGAAAAAAAGCTGGGACGCCATTATGGAACACCTGGATCTGAACGGGATCCAATACCGCCGATTCGAAAAAGACACCACCTACCACCATGTCTCCTCCTATCGTATCGGTGCCTATCAAACTTTCCGGGACGCATATGAAGGTCATTATCCGCATTACGGGACGGCTGTTGTACAAACGGTGGATTCTTTGCAGGTACAGGAAGGGGATTACCTGATCCCCACAGACCAGCCCGGGATTCGCTATTTGCTGGAAGTACTGGAACCCGCAGCGGTGGATTCCTTCTTCAACTGGAATTTTTTTGATCCTATCCTGCAACAAAAGGAAGGATTTTCCCCCTATGTTTTCGAGGATTTGGCTTCGGAGTTGCTCAAGGAAAATACAGAACTGAGGCAGGCTTTCGACAGCCTTAGGGAAACAGACCCTGAATTTGCCCGAGATGCCGGGGCCCAGTTGAACTGGATATACCTTCATTCTCCCTATTACGAGCCGGCCCATCTGCAGTATCCGGTATACCGGGTGCCACGGGCCGAAAAGGAATCTGCCGGGTCCTAGCCTTCAAACAAAATCCGGATATTGGTATAGGAATTTTCGAGCGCTTCCTTGATTTTTTGCGGACCTTTCCATTTTACTTTAACGATCCCCTCTTTTTTCTCCCCCTTCAGTTTTCCGTCATAGAAGGTCCTCATGGCGTACCAGTGTACCTCCTTGAGTTTGTATTTCCCGTTCCGCTTGAAAATGTGGTAGGTTTTTCGCAGGAAGTTCTCAATGAAAAGATCCTTCACCCCGGTTTCTTCCATTACTTCCCTGATGGCGCATTCTTCCAGGGTTTCCCCTTTATCGAGTTTGCCCTTTGGCAGGTCCCATTTGTCATTCCTGTAAATAAACAGCACCTTCCCTACCTTGTTGGTCACAATGCCACCGGCAGCGACCACCAGGGGAATTTTTTTCGTAAATTTTTTGAGGATTTCCTCGTTGTTCGGATGGTAGATGAAAGCTTCTTCCAGTTTATTTTTCATCAGGGCGTCAATGGCTTCCTGGATAGCCCCTGTATTCATTAAAAAATAGTTCCCGTTAACCGTTTCCGAGAGACGATTGGTTAAGATAAGCGGGGAATCATTTACAAAAACTTTATACATTTACGCCATGGTTTTGGACAAAGATACCGCCCTGAAAACTGCCGAACTGTTGTTGCAAATTAATGCAATTAAGTTGAAACCAGAAAATCCCTTCACCTGGGCTTCCGGATGGAAATCACCGATTTACTGCGACAACCGGATTATCCTGTCTCACCCGGTAATCCGCAATTATATACGGGAAGCAATGGGCCGGCAGATCGAAACCCTTTACGGGAAGCCTGATATGATCGTCGGGGTGGCTACAGGGGCTATCGGAATCGGAATGCTCGTGGCCGAACGCATGGGCCTGCCTTTTTTGTATGTGCGGCCGGAGGCCAAGAAGCACGGACGCCAAAACCAGATAGAAGGGCAGTGGCAGGAAGGCCAGACGGCCGTGGTGGTCGAAGACCTGATCAGTACGGGCAAAAGTAGCCTAAATGCCGTGGATGCCCTGGTCCAAAGCGGAATCCGGGTAAAAGGGATGATTGCCATCTTTACCTATGGGTTTGAAGTTGCGAGGAAGGCCTTCGAAAAAAAGCAGGTGGAAGTGCACACCTTAAGCGATTACGAACACCTGATCGAGCAGGCCTCCGAAACTAATTACATACGTGAAGAACAATTAAAAATGCTGCTGGAGTGGCGAAACAATCCCTCCGGGTGGCGCCCTTGATCCCATGCATATCGAATCACCCAAAAAACGAGTCCCTAAAAGCGAGAAAGAAGTGTTTGCCTTCCTGGCCGACCCCGCCAATTTCGAGAAGCTGATGCCCGATACCATCGAGAAATTCCGGCTCCTGGACCCGGACACCTTCCTCTTCTCCCTCAGGGGGATGCCGGAGATCGTGCTGAAAAAAAAGGAGGAACACCCTCACAGCCAGGTGGTATATGGGGCCGCAAGCGACAAATTGCCATTCACCCTTTCCGCGCAGATCAGGGCGTTATCAGAACAGGAAACCGAAGTCACACTTAACTTCGAGGGCGCCTTTAATGCCATGATGGCCATGATGGTCAAGGCCCCAATCACCAATTTCCTGAATACGCTTTCCGAAAATCTCGGCAAAATCTGAAAACGATGCCCGTACAGGCTGCGACCACTAGTATCCCTGCTCAGTAGAGCAGCTGCACTTCTTTCATATCGAAGCTCACCTCTTCATCGTTTTCCAGTTCCACCCGGAGTTTCCCTTCGTCTGAAACCCCGCGGATGAATCCCATAAAAAGGGTACCATCCTCCTGCCTGAAAGCAGACGGCTTATCTTTGCGGAATAGGTGGCTCTCGTAATCGTTTCTGATTTCCTCAGCCGACCGGGTTTCCAAATGGCCGAAGGAATGCTGCAGATGGGTGAGTATCCCCTGGAGCACGACTTCCAGATCGAAGGCCCTCCCCATGATTCCTTTCAGGGAGGAGACCTGTTCCAGCGGGCCGAAGTCTGTCTGGTTCACGTTAAGGCCAATCCCGATGACGGACGCTTGCACCTGCTGCCCGGAGGTCATATTTTCAATGAGGATACCGCAGATCTTGTTGGGGCCTGACAGAATGTCGTTAGGCCATTTCACATGCAAATCCGGAATTAAAAACTGGTTGAGGGCTTTATAAACCCCCAGCGAACTCAGCATGGTGATACCGAATTGGTTCCGGGCATAAAGATTTTTATGTTTTTTTAAGATACTGAATGTCAGGTTCTTGCCAGGCTCTGATAGCCACCGGGTACCCATCTGCCCGCGCCCCGCGTATTGGTTTTGAGCCAACACCACAGTAAAGTCGGCGGTTTCTTTCTGAAGCATCATTTTCTTAAGGTAAGCGTTCGTGGAATCCGTGGCATCAACTTTGATCAATTGCATGTGGTGGAGGCTGTTGGCAAACTGCAATGTTATGTTAAAAACAATAGCTAAGAAAACAAAAAAATAATAACTTTGTAAAAACTAAAACTTTTGAATGCAGAAAAGGGAAACTAGCGCAGATGAGTTAATTGCCTTGATATTAGACGGAATAGAAGAAGTTAAAGGACAGGACATAAATTTACTAGATCTCCGAGAAATTGAGAATACCGTTTGTGACTACTTTTTGATTTGCAATGGTACTTCCAATACCCACGTAAACGCCATCGTAAATTCCATCCGAAAAACAGTTAGCAAAGCAACAAAAGACAAACCCTGGCATGTGGAAGGTTCCGAGAATGCGGAATGGGTGCTGCTCGACTATGTCAATATAGTCGTCCACGTCTTCCAGAAACATATCAGGGATTTTTATGATATTGAAGGACTTTGGGGCGATGCCAAGGTTACCATGGTGGAAAGCAGCTTTAAACAGTAACAGAGAACAATGGCTAAAGACAATAAAACACCCCCGAAAAAACCGAGGTTCAGCTCCTGGTGGATCTACGGCCTGATTGCCGTCCTCCTGATAGGATTCCAGTTCTTCGGCAGCGGGAACCTGTCCTCCACCAAGAAAACCACCACTTCAGAGCTGCAGGAATATCTTCGAAACGGCGATATCAAAAAGATCCTGATCATTACCAATACCCGGCAGGCAAAGGTTTTTCTTACCGATGAGGCCCTGAAAAAGGACGTCCATAAGGACGTGGCAGACAAGCCCCTTTTTCCAACCACGGGAGCGGTGCCACAGTACGTGCTGGATTACGGCGACCTGCAGAATTTTGAGAATGACATCAAAAAGATAAAACAGGAGAATAACCTGGACACCATAGTCGATTACGATACAGAATCGAATGTGTTCATGGAGCTGCTGCTGACTATTCTCCCTTTTGTGCTGATAATCGGGATCTGGATTTACCTGATGCGGCGCATGTCTGGCGGGGCCGGCGGGGGCGCCGGGGGGCAGATCTTCAATATCGGGAAATCCAAAGCCAAGTTATTTGATGAAAAAACGGATACCCGCACCTCATTCAAGGATGTGGCAGGCCTGGAAGGCGCCAAGGAAGAAGTGGAGGAAATCGTCGAATTCTTAAAGAACCCGGATAAATACACTTCCCTGGGCGGAAAGATCCCCAAAGGCGCATTGCTGGTGGGCCCGCCAGGGACGGGGAAGACCCTGCTGGCCAAAGCCGTGGCGGGGGAAGCTAAAGTCCCCTTTTTCTCCCTCTCCGGTTCAGATTTTGTAGAGATGTTTGTGGGGGTAGGCGCCTCAAGGGTCCGCGACCTTTTTAAGCAGGCAAAGGACAAGTCGCCGGCCATTATTTTCATAGATGAGATCGACGCAATCGGCCGTGCCCGGGGCAAAAACAATTTTACCGGCTCCAACGACGAAAGGGAAAATACCCTGAACCAGTTGCTTACCGAAATGGACGGTTTCGGCACCAATACCAATGTCATCGTCCTGGCTGCCACCAACAGGGCTGATGTCCTGGACAAGGCCCTGATGCGGGCCGGACGATTTGACAGACAGATCTACGTGGACCTGCCGGACATCCGGGAACGCAAGGAAATATTCGAGGTGCACCTCCGCCCTATCAAAACGGCAGAAACGCTGGACCTGGAATTTTTAGCCCGCCAAACCCCTGGATTTTCCGGGGCCGACATTGCCAATGTCTGCAACGAGGCTGCCCTGATCGCGGCCCGTAAGGAAAAGAAAGCGGTGAACAAGCAGGATTTCCTGGATGCAGTAGACCGCATCGTAGGGGGCCTGGAGAAAAAGAACAAAATCATCACTCCGGAAGAGAAACGTACCATCGCTTATCATGAGGCCGGGCACGCTACGGTGAGTTGGATGCTGGAGCATGCAGCACCCCTGGTGAAGGTAACCATCGTTCCGCGTGGGCAATCCCTGGGTTCGGCCTGGTATCTCCCGGAAGAAAGATTGATCGTGCGCCCGGAACAGATGAAGGACGAGATGTGCGCCACCCTGGGAGGCCGGGCGGCAGAGAAAGTTATTTTTGATAAGATTTCCACCGGGGCGCTGAGTGACCTTGAAAAAGTGACCAAGCAGGCACGTGCCATGGTAACGATCTACGGATTGAACGATGAGATCGGGAACCTGACCTATTACGATTCTTCCGGACAATCCGAATACGGCTTTACCAAGCCATACAGCGAAGAGACCGCCCAGAAAATCGATAAAGAAATTTCGAAAATCATCGAAGAACAATATGCCCGTGCCATCCAGGTATTGAAGGCGAACAAGGACAAGTTGACCGAGTTGGCCGAAAGACTCCTGGACAAAGAAGTGATCTTTAAGGAAGACCTGGAAAAAATCTTTGGAAAACGACCTTTCAACAAAGAATTCGACGAAAAGGACCAGGAAGAAGTGGCCACTGAAAAATTGGCCCCTGAAGAAACGGCCAAAGAAAATAAATGATAATTTAGCACCAGGTCCTGCCTGAGGGACAATTTTGAAGCAACGCGTACAAATGGGTCTTTTTGACAAATTATTTGGTGGCGGCAAAAAAAAGGTTTCCAAGGAAACCGTGGAAACCCGCGGGGTCCACATGCCCGATCTGAACATTCCGGTCGATGAAAAGTTCACCATACACTTCAAAAAGAATGGCGGCAAATTCCTGTATTGCGACTCCTTCCGGGAAGTCTCCGAAGCCCTGAAAAATATCGTGGCGGAAAATGGCTGGGAAGATCACCCTTTCTATGTCATGAACCCACAGCTGGAGCAGAAATTCTCAAAGGAAGCCCTCACCTTTACCGATAGCGCCAAACACAGTGATGTCTTCTTCACAACCTGCGAACACCTTATCGCCCAAAATGGGTCTATCCTGGTTTGTTCAAACCAGCTCAAGGAAAAGAAGCTGAGCGAATTACCCGATAATGTGATTGTTTTTGCCACTACCAGCCAGCTGGTGGAAACCATAGGCGAAGGGTTGAAACGCATCAAAAAGAAATACAAGAAAGGGATCCCGGCCAACATCACCACCATCAAACACTTCCAGCCCACATCAGAAAATTCGAACGATTTCCTCACCTACGGAAGCAGCTCCAAACACCTGTACCTCTTACTACTGGAAGACCTGTAACATGAGAGAAATCTTTAGGCGATTGATCACCGGAGCTATTTATGTAATCCTGCTCCTGTCTGCAGTATTCCTCAGTTCAGATGCCTTCGATTTTATGTTTATGGTCTTCGGGCTAGCCTGCCTGTACGAGTACAAGCGCCTTACCCGCCTGAAGGGATATTATGTTTTTCTGGCCTACCTGGGGCTTTGGTGGGGATACATCCACCTCATCCGGGACCAGTGGCTCATCAATTTACTTATGGTGATTACCGTAACGGTAAACCTTTTCATGCTGTACTACCTGTTCTCAGGAAAACAGAAGCTGCGGAATTCACTCTTAAAATTCGTGATCGGGCTCTTCTATATTGGAGGGGGCTGTATTTTCCTGACCATGATCCCCTATAAAAACGATGTTTTTGCCAAGTACCTGATCATTGGTATCTTTATACTGATCTGGGTAAACGATTCCTTTGCCTACCTGGTGGGCAAAACCGTTGGGAAACATCGGCTTTACCCGACCATATCCCCAAAAAAGACCATTGAGGGCGCCCTGGGGGGCATGGTTTTCAGTCTGGGCACTGCATACCTGTTATCTGGCCTGGAACCTATATTAAATACGGTACAATGGCTGGTTTTGGCGCTGGTCATCATCGTATCGGGAACGCTTGGTGATCTGGTGGAATCCAAGCTCAAACGAGAGGCCGGCGTAAAAGACAGCGGGGCCATCCTTCCCGGGCACGGCGGGATGCTGGACAGGCTTGACAGTTTGATCTATGCGGCGCCCTTTGCCTATTTAACATTAAACCTATATTCCCATGTTTCATAAGGAGGGGCAGAAAATAATCCTGATTACGTTCTTCCTGGTGGCCTTCACGGTTTTACTGGCCCATTTGTATATAGAACGCGACTGGATCCGCATGAGTTTCCAAATTGGCGCCCTCCTGCTGCTGGTAGCTATCCTGCAGTTTTTCAGAAACCCCAGACGCCTGACCCTGAACAATTTTGACGAAGTGCTGGCGCCGGCCGACGGCAAAGTAGTGGTTATTGAGGAGGTGGAAGAAAAGGAATACTTCAGGGATAAACGGGTGCAGGTCTCCATCTTCATGTCGCCAATAAACATCCATGTGACGCGTTACCCGGTAAGTGGGCAGATTAAGTATTCCAAATACCATCCGGGCAAATACAAGCTTGCCTGGCACCCAAAATCAAGCGAGGAGAACGAACGCACCACCGTGGTCATAGGCACGCCTAAGTTCGGTGATATCATGTACCGGCAGATCGCAGGGGCCATGGCCAGGAGAATCGTAAACTATGCGGAAGTTGGGGCCAGCGTACAGCAGGGGGAAGATGCAGGATTTATTAAATTTGGTTCCCGCCTTGATCTGATATTACCTTTGGACTGCTATATCACAGTCAAACTCAATCAGAAGGTTGTAGGAGCCAAAACCTGTGTAGCGGCGGTGGTACCAAAAGATGGAAGAGAATAAACTACATACTGATTTCCTAAGGGCCGTCGCCATAGTAAACGAATATAAGGCCCCTCTTCCGGCAGACCTGCTCCTGAAGCTTTACGCCTATTACAAAATTGCCAATAAAAACTTCGACCACCCGGGGAGCAAGACCCCGCTGATCAACGCCTTCAAAGCCAACGCCCTCATACAGGCGAGGAACATAGGACCGGAAGAAGCTATGCGCAATTATATTTCCCTGGTAAGCAAGGAGATACAAGGCATTGGCTAAGACACCTACTCGTAAAGGTCCTTGGGGTCGGCCAGGCAGAGATCCAGGAAAAACCTTCCCATTTTCTCTGTCACGGCCCCGAAGAGCCGTTCGCCCTTTTCAGTGTCCGCATATTCCGGGTTCCCGATCCCCGTATCTTCGCTTACCTGGCTCCATCGGCGTTCTGCCCAGGCCCAGCCTTCATTAAGAGCCGGAATCCTGAATTTTTTGGATTTACCCTGCCCCCATTGATCCCGGGATAGCACAAGTTCGGGTTTTAGGTACAACATCAGGCTGGTCTCCATTTCCTCCGCATGGTCACCGCCCTCCCGAAAGAATTCCGATCGCTCCATGGCCTGGAACCAGTTGCAGAAACTGATAAAAAGATCCGGGTAGCGCAACCCCAGTTCGCGGACCAGCGGCTTAAAATTATTGCCTCCATGACTGTTAAAGATCAGCAATTTGGAAACTCCCTGCCGTTGTAAAGTGGCCGCCACGTCATCCAAAATAGCCAGTTGTGTGGTGGGGTTCAGGTTGATGTCGAGGTATATATCGGCCTGCCCCGTGTTCACCCCGAACGGGATGGCCGGCAGCACGATCACGCGCCCGCCTCTTTCCCAGGCCAGCCGGGCCGACTCCGCGGCCAGCAACTCGGCTTCGAACACATCAGTGGCATATGGCAGGTGGAAATTGTGCGCTTCGGTGGCGCCCCAGGGCAGGACGGCCAGATCAAAGCGCGTATTTTGTAGGTCATTCCAGTTTGTTTCAGCGAGGATATAGGGTCGTATGCCCATAGGTAAATTATTTTAAAACCATTTTATTTGAATCGATTAGCCGCTCTTCCCAATATGAAAAGTATACGCTACCGGCCAGGGTGCCCACCAGGTAAATGACCACCAGGGTACTGGCCCACTGCCAATAGTCATCCAGTCCGAACCAATCGCCTGTAAGGCCGATGAGCAGCAACCCCGCCAGCGACCGGATCCATTCGATCCAGAGGGCATACCGGTGCCGGTCCATCAGGCTGGTCAGGCCGTAAATCGAAGCGAAAATAAAGGCCCCGTAGAGCAACAGGCCGTCAAACCCAATGTCCGCATAATTATAAAACATGAAAAGCACGAGGCCCAGCGTACTGGCCAGCTGGAAAAGCAGGTAGATTTTGAATGCTGAAGAGGCCGGGGTTTGGTACTTTCTGAAGTCATAAACGTTCGCAATCCGTGGGTGTGGAAAACGCGCTTTTACATCTTCCGGCCTCCAGCCGGTGGGCATAAACCAGATTCGAAATTTATCGCGGTAGCTGCGGGTACGCCAGGCATCCTGCATCAGGCGCCATACATGCTGGAAGTTAATATACAGGGGATTCCAGGTGGCGGCCGGTTTGAGGACCCCATACCGGGGCGGTACCCCCGGGAGTTCCTCCTGGAAGGTGCCAAACCAGCGATCCCAGATGCAGAGCACCTGCCCGAGGTTCTTGTCGATATATTCCGGGTTGATGGCGTGGTGAACTCGGTGTTGGGAGGGGGTTACTATGACATACTCCAGCCAGCCCATTTTCCCGATGTGCTGGGTGTGATACCAGAACTGCGCGAAGAGGTGAAGGGGCGCAAGGATGGCGATCACTTCATTCGGTATTCCCAAGAGGGCCGCGGGCAACAGCAGCAGGCCGAAATAGCCGATAAGGTTGGATACCGGCTGCCGCAGGGCGCAGGCCAGGTTAAACTCCTCGCTGCTGTGGTGGATGACATGCTGGTTCCAGAAGAGATTTACCTTATGGCTCAGGCGATGGTTCCAGTACCCGGCAAAATCGATCGCGATAAAGGCCAGGAACCAGACCAGCCAGGTGGGCCGTATGCTTGTAACAGCAAGGGCCTGGAGCAAATATGGGTAGGATACCACCACTAACCCGATGCCCAGGGAATCCTTAACGATATTGGTGATCCCCGAGCATACGCTGCTAACCGTATCCAGTACCTTGTGCTTCTGTTGCCTGCATATATACCCATAGGCGACTTCTGCCAGCAGCAAGACCAGGAAGAAAGGGATGGCATATAAAAGTGCGGTAGCGTAAGACTCCATAAAAAACTGCATCGAAAAGCCCCCTAAAGATACCGTATAATTTTGAAATCCCGCCTCAGGGCGGTCAGGCGCCCTCCTCCCCGGCCCTCAGGATAAACCCCTGCCCATGCACGTTTTCGATCCGGATACTACTATCCTTTTCGAGGTATTTTCGCAAATGGGTAATAAAAACATTAAGGCTTTTCTTGTTGAAGTAGTCATATCGGCCCCAGAGGCTGAGCAGGATATCCTTATGGCTGCATAACTGATCCTTACGGCTGATGAGGAAATGAAGCAGTTCATTTTCCCGGGAGGTGAGATGTATAACCTCCCCGTCTACAGACAATTCCTGATTGCGGCTGTTGAAAGTATAGCGACCCAACTTATACTGGTCCTCAGAGCCGCCTTCCTGTGCCGGGACGCTGATGCGGGCCAGCAGGGCCTTGATCCGGACTACCAGTTCCTCCTCATCAATTGGTTTTTTCAGGTAATCCACCGCTCCCAGGGAAAACCCCTTTAAGACATCGATCTTCAGGGATTTGGCTGTCAGGAAAATAAACTGCAGCCGCGGATAGGATTTTTGAAGCTGGGAGGCCAGGGCAAATCCGTCCATCTCGGGCATCATTACATCCAGCACGGCCAGGTCGAAGATCTCGGACGAAAGTTTCTCCAGGGCTTTTTTTCCGTTGGTAACCCAGGTCACGGCCAGGCCTTTCAACTGTAAGTACTCCGTAAGGAGGTACCCCAGGGAGGTGTCGTCCTCCACCAATAATATTTTATGTTCGTTATCCGGCACGTTTCATAGGAATTTTAAGGGTGACCACAGTTCCGCTATTTTTTTTGCTCTCCACGTGAATTTCACTTTTCATGGCATCCATTACCTTTTTTACATAACTTAGCCCAAGCCCATAGCCTTTCACCTTATGCAGATCACCTTCTGTAACGCGGTAATACTTTTCAAAGATACGGTCCCTGTCTTGTTCGGGAATGCCCTGACCGTTATCGCTGATCATTATGGATAGGGTATTATTACGCCGGGTAGCCTGCACGCGGATGACCGGGGAATCCGAGTATTTTTTGGCGTTGTCTAACAGGTTGTTGATGGCGTTCTGCAAATGGAATACTTCTGTCTGTATCCAATATTCCCCCTCCTCCAATTGATATGAAAAATCAACCCCCTCCAGGGAAACCAGGGTTTCGAAATCTTCACATAGCTTTTGCAGGTACGGCCTGAAATCCACCAGGCTCAGATTGAAAACCTTCCGCCTGGATTCCAGGCTTGCCAGCTCAAGTACGCGTTCGATGTGGGCGGACAGGCTTGCGACCTGCTGCCGGATGATCTCCAATACCGGCTTCTGTGCCGGACTGGCATGCTCGGAGAGGATCTTACTGGCCAGGGCTATGGAAAAAACCGGTGTTTTCAGCTCATGCGTCAGGTTGTTTATAAATTCATTGGTATGCATGATCAGGTTTCTTTGCCAGTAATAGGTCCTCAGAACCCAGATGACCACGGCAACGATCCCTGCCAAAAACAAAAGGCTGGGTAAGGTAAGCCCGTTCAACTGGAAAAGGAAATAATTATTGAGGTCCCGGAATTTCAATTCGAGGATCAGCCGGTCGTGCAGCAGTTCCGGCAGATATCCCTGCAAGACCAGGGGAAAGGCAGCAATCCTGTCCTGCTCCCCAAACTTCATAGGAGACTGAAGGTAGTAGGTGGAGTCCCTGGAAAACAATTCATAGGAAAAATCAGTATCAATGCCGTTGTTCACGAGTTTTTCGGTAATAAAATCGTTTAAAAAAAAACGAGATGCGTCTGCCACACTATCGATGTCCAGCCTGAAATAGGAGGAGTCCCTTTGCAAGGCCTTGCCCACTAAAAAAGTCAACTGATTCTCGGTACTGAGGTCTGCCCTGATAGCGTCACTTGCCTTCCCGATATTCCGGTTGAATTGCACCCGGGCCAGATTGAGGCCGATTTCCAGATATCGATACTGCACTATCGCCAACCCGATTACCGATACCACGAAAATGATAATATAGATCGTCCTCTTTTTCAAATGATATCCTAATTACGCAAAAAATAATCCTTTCCGGGGCCGGTTTAAACTTTCCTTAATGCGTTTAACCTTTCGTTAATCTTTTTTACCAAGGCCTTAATCCAACCGCTCAATCAAACCAGCTACATTGCGGCATAGTTTAAATAGTTAAGGTGATTTGTTTTAATAGTTAATTCAATTTGTTAAGTTAGTTTAATTCCAAGGAACAGTAAAAAAGCTAGCCCAGAACGGGCTAGCTTTTTTCTTTTACCTGCCGGAAGTGAAAACCCGGACTTACACTTTCCGCAAGTATACCCGCAGTATTGTTTCTGTACCATGTCTTACAGGCTATCTTCCCGAAGTAACCGAAATCGGCCTGTTTTGACCGAAAAGATGGTTTGCCTCCCTAGTTAAATGGCCCGATCATGATATGCGCCCGGTGGGTACCCGGGTCCATCAGCCAGGGCATCCCGGGGGCATAGGGTTTGTCGGGCAGGCCGGTAGACTCTGTTGTGGCGAAGGGGATATAGACCACATAACGGAATTTTCCATTGTCGAGTTTTCCGCTGGTTCTGTCATAATCCTCATCCTTTCCGTAGTAGACGTAAAGCATGCTCGGGGCTTCGGGCATTTTTAAGGCCCCGGAAGCCACTTCCTGTGCGCGTATTTCACGTTTTTCCCCGGAATCCTTCCCCATGGCCGTCAACTCCCGGCCACGGGCCATAAAGGGTTCCAACGCTTCGGCATAGCAGGCAACACTGATCCCTTCCTGCCTGGGGTCGTCGGCAATGCATACCATGTGGCTTCCTTCGCGGAGGACCACCAGGTTCCCCGAAGCATCATAGCCATATACCTTGGCCTGTCCCCGTTCGCTTTCTGAAAGGGGCAGCAAAGCCGTGGTAATCTGTATATCCGGCGGAAGGATTTCCGTTTTTTCCTGGGCAGGCGCGAAAGCCGCCGTCAGGAGGAGGCAAATGGGTATAAATTGTTTCATGTGCTAAAGATTTTACTAAAGATACGCATCCCCCGGCAATTCTTCAACGGAGGGATACGATTCATTTAAGGTGAGAGGGTTGTTCCAGCCCTTCGCTCCGGGCACAGGATACAGTTAGCTGGCTGTGTGGCCGGCCATCCCGGACAGGGACAATACATTCCGCATCCTTCGCTTCTTATTGCAGGCTGGACAGGCTTTTTTCGAGGGTCTCAATTTTAGCCTCGGCATCGGCGGCTTTTTTCTGCTCGAGGGCTACCACCTTTTCAGGGGCATTGTTCACAAAACGTTCGTTTGCAAGTTTTTTTCGGACAGAATCCAGGAAACCCCGGGTGTAATCCAGTTCTTCGTGGATTTTTCGGATTTCGGCCTCGATGTCTACTGCCCCGCTTACCGGGATAAAATATTCACTGCTGTTCACCCGGAAGGAGAGTGCCCCATCCACCGCGGTCGCTGTGGCGCTGATGGAAGAAACGTTCGTCAGTTTTTGTATGATCGTATCCCATTCTGCAGCATGAGCCTCTATATTCAGCGTCCTGAGTTCCAGGGCTTCTTTCATGGGGATATTTTTTTCCGTGCGTACAGTCCGTATACCCGCGATCACGGCCGAAGCTTGCTCAAAGCCTTCCATCAGGGCCTTATCATAGGGTTCCGGTTGCGGCCAGCTGGCCACGATAAGCGCCCCGGCGGGGCTTCGTTCTGCTATATGCTGCCAGATTTCCTCGGTAAGGAAAGGCATGAAAGGATGTAGCAGTTTCAGGATTTCCTCAAACAAGCCGATCACTTCCTGCCGGGTGGTGGCGTCTATCTTTTCCCCGTAAGGAGGTTTTACAATTTCCAGGAGCCAGGAACAAAAATCATCCCACACCAGTTTGTAGGTAGCCATCAGGGCATCGGAAATGCGGTATTTGGAGAAATGATCCTGGATCTCCGCAAGCGTCTTTTGAAAAGCGGCCCGGTACCAGGCGATGCCCAGTTTGGACGAATCCGGTTGTGTGCCTGTTCCTGCCTCCCAGCCCTGTACCAGGCGATATGCATTCCATATCTTGTTGGCAAAGTTGCGTCCCTGTTGACAAAGGGATTCATCAAACAGCAGGTCGTTCCCGGCTGCCGAGCTCAGCAACAACCCTACCCTCACCGCGTCGGCGCCGTAGCTTTCAATAAGGGCCAGGGCGTCGGGAGAATTCCCCAGCGATTTAGACATCTTCCGCCGCTGCTTGTCCCGTACCAGTCCGGTGAAATAAACATTGCTGAATGGCTTTTCTCCCCGGTATTCATAACCGGCCATGATCATCCTGGCCACCCAGAAAAAGATAATGTCCGGGGCCGTAACCAGGTCGGTGGTAGGGTAATAATAGCTTACCTGTGGGTTATTAGGTTCCAGGATCCCACCGAAAACACTTATTGGCCAAAGCCAGGATGAGAACCAGGTGTCCAGGACGTCCCCGTCCTGTCTTAGCTCCTCTGCCTTCAGGTCGGGACGGCCCGATTTCTCCCGCGCCTGTAAGAGGGCGGTTTCCCTGTTTTCGGCTACTGTAAAGTCATCCGGCCCGGGCCCGTAATAGTAAGCGGGGATCCGCTGCCCCCACCACAATTGCCGGGAAATATTCCAGTCGCGGATATTTTCGAGCCAATGCCTGTAGGTATTCACAAATTTTTTGGGGTAGACCCGGATGTCCCTTTTGTCCACCACAGCTTCCAGGGCTGGTTTGGCGAGGGATTCCATCCGCAGGAACCACTGCTCGGACAGCCGGGGTTCGATCACCGCCCGGGTGCGCTCGGAAGTGCCCACTTTGGTGAGGTAAGGTTCGGTTTTAAGCAGGTATCCCTTCTCCCTGAGTTCCACGGCAATCGCCTCCCGCACCTCAAAGCGATCTTTGCCTTCATAGTGCAGGCCATAGGCGTTCAGGGTCCCGTTGGCATTAAAGATATCGATGGTATCCAGCCCGTGTTTCTCGCCCAGCACCCGGTCATTGGGGTCATGGGCCGGGGTTACTTTCAGGCAGCCCGTACCAAATTCCGGATCTACATACTCATCCGTGATTATAGGGATTATGCGATCACATAGGGGTACTATGGCCCGTTTTTCCCTTAACCCCTGGTAGCGTTCATCCGTGGGATTGATACAGATCGCCGTATCCCCCAGGATGGTCTCCGGGCGGGTAGTGGCTATGGTTACGGTTTCATCGCTGCCTTCAATCGGGTATGCGATATAGTAGAGCACGCCCTGTTTTTCTTCATAGACCACTTCCTCTTCGGAAAGGGTGGTTTGCGCTTCGGGGTCCCAGTTTACCATGCGGTATCCCCGGTAGATCAGGCCCTTGTCGAAAAGGTCGACAAACACCTTGATGACCGAGGCAGACATATCCTCATCCATGGTAAAGCGGGTACGATCCCAATCACAGGAACAACCCAGTTTCCGGAGTTGCTGCAGGATCACACCCCCATACCGGTTCCGCCACTCCCAGGCTCGTTCGAGGAAGGCTTCACGGGTAATCTGGGATTTGGAAATCCCTTCCTCGCGGAGTTGGGCCACTACCTTGGCTTCCGTGGCAATGGAGGCATGGTCCGTACCCGGCACCCAACAGGCATTCCTGCCCATCAGCCTGGCACGCCGGATCAACACATCCTGTAGGGTGTTGTTCAGCATATGGCCCATATGCAGCACCCCGGTAACATTGGGCGGCGGGATAACGATCGTATAGGGCTCCCTGTCGTCTGGTTCAGAATGGAAGTATTTATGTTGAAGCCAGTAGGCATACCATCGGTCTTCTACCTCCTGGGGTTCGTATTTTGGCGGGATCTCCATTTTTTCGGTACGGTTTTTGCTTAATCCAATTGGTTCAGGTAATACAGGTTCCCCACATTCCCTTGGCGGGAAGTGCAAACGGGGACATTTTACCGCAGGATTAATACGAAACAAAAATAAGTAACGTTAGTAGATAACAAAAGAATTTTGGATGTTCATGCAAAACAGCTACATTTGAGATTCACCCAAAATCAATTTATGATGAAAAAAGCAGTACTATTACTATTTGTAGGCCTACTTGCATTTGCCGTTCAGGCTCAGGAAAAAACGGCTAAAATTGAGTTTAAGTCCGAGACCGTGGATTACGGCGAAATTGCCAAGGGAAGTGACGGGGTGCGGGTATTCGAATTCACCAATACCGGTGATGCCCCACTGATCATTAGCAAGGTAAGTTCCAGCTGTGGGTGTACCATCCCCAAAAAGCCGGAAGATCCTATCATGCCCGGACAAACGGGAGAAATTCAGGTAAAATACGACACTAAAAGGGTGGGTCCCATCCGTAAGGCGATCACAGTGATCTCCAATGCAGATACCCCTACCAAAGTGTTGAAAATCAAGGGTGAAGTGAAAGCAGTAGACGGCAAATAAAATAAGCGCTTACCCTATAAAATCAGAAAAAGTCCCGGCAGCATTTGCCGGGGCTTTTTTATTTGAAGGCACTTCGCAACACAAAACTGAAAAGCAGGTCCCGGTTATATCGTTCTATGAGCACACGGATCCTTTTTCCTTCCTTTTCATTGAGCATGTGCATGATTTCCTGAAGCTTATACCGGTGAACCCGCTTCCCGTTGACTGCCAGGATGACGTCCCCTTCCTGCAGGCCCGCCTCTTCCGCCGGACTCCCGGCACGGATACCCGAGACGATTATTTCAGGGACAAGGCTCAACCGGGTCCGGTTTTCCATTAGGATCTGTACATCGCCAAAGGACTTTTCATCGTTGTGTACCACCCCCCTCTGGTCGGCAATGCGTTCCGCAATATACCGCACCCCGTTGTGCTGCAGTTCAATCCCGCTCATGTTGAAATGGAAGGCATCCTTGTAATTTCCATTTTTGGTAAGGGTAACCTCATTATTGGGATAATTAAATACCACATTGAACCGCCTGAGGATCTCCCCGCCTATACTTCCGTTCCTGCTGCCTACGGCTTTAAGGGAGCTGAAAGACTGCATGTCCGGAAATGCCGCCTTGGCATCTTTAAATGAAAAATCTCCGAAGCGGATGAGGTTTACAATGGTGCGTTTGCCGAATATTTCCCCGCTTAACCCCTTGCCCAGGAAATCATCGTAATTATTTGCGGGCACCTCCAGGCCTTTATCGGCATCGGGAAACAGCCAGACTGCATCACTGCTACCTGTATCGATCAACAGCCGTACCCCGACGTGCTTATCGTCCTGAACCAGGACATTGCCGTCAATATAGGGTTTGTTATGGTTGATGGTAAGCGGCAGGGTTTGGCTTCTGCGGCCCTCTGGATGCTTATAGCCTCCCGGATCGTAGAATTTAATAAACCGGCGCTTGTAATTTATCTCTACAACGAAATCCCGGAAGAGATCATTCCCTATAATCCCGTGGATGGGAACGCCCAGGGTAGGGGAAAAATTCATTTTGCGGTCCATCACCACGAACAGCTGTTGGTCTGTATTCACCATGTTCTTCAACCGGAAGGTATTCCCCGCAGATTTCAGGGCCTTTATGGGTTCCCCGTCTCCCAATCCACGGATGGAAATCTCTGTGACATCCTTGAGTTCTATGGAGTCCTGGTCTGAAAGGTTGAAGAGGATGGGTTTGCTGACACCTGTGTCCAGGATAAAAGAAAGCTTGGCGCCATTGACTTCCATGGGGATAACGATCAGGTTGTTGATCAATTCGAACCGGACCTTTTCATAGGATTTACCTTCAGGCAACGCGAATCCCTGTGCGTTTCCCCAAATCGGAAAGCATAGAGTAAAGAGGGCAATATATTTAAAAATGGGACGCAACTTTCTAAATACTAAGCGTTTACTCTCCTAAAGATACGTAAAAAAACCTGACCCCCCTTCACAAATTAACATAATATTTAGGTGGCATATTAATGCGGGTTGCTATTGTTTTGTCCGATAGGATTTCCCATTTTTGCTGAAAATACACACCTATGCCATCCATCTCCCGGAAGGGGCGGTTAATGCCGGAATCTCCCATACGAAAGTTAGTCCCTTTTGCGGAAGAGGCCCGGAAAAGGGGGGTGGACGTAATCCACCTCAACATTGGCCAGCCGGATATCAAAACGCCAAAAGCAGCCCTTGACGCCGTTAAAAACAACCATATCGAGGTCCTGGCCTATAGCCGTACCGAGGGAACCGAAACTTACCGTGAAAAATTAACCCGATATTACAAATCGCGGGGGATAACCATAGGCTCCGGCGACATCGTGGTCACCACCGGGGGGTCTGAAGCGCTGACGTTTGCCATGGGATGCATCGCCGACCCGGATGACGAAATCATCATCCCGGAGCCCTTCTATGCCAATTACAACGGTTTTGCCACCCTTCACGGCATTCGAGTGGTGCCGGTAGCTTCGGGATTGGACACCAATTTCGCCCTCCCCCCCCTGGCCGATTTTGAGAGTCGTATCACAGCGCGAACCCGGGCCATCCTGATCTGCAACCCGGGCAACCCCACCGGCTATCTTTACAGCCGGGAAGAAATAGGACAGCTGGCACGCCTGGTTAAAAAGCACGACTTGTTCCTTATAGCCGATGAAGTCTACCGGGAATTCACATACGACGGGCAATCGCACTATTCCGTCCTGCAGGAGGAAGGTATCGAGGACCAGGTAATTATGGTCGATTCCGTATCCAAGCGGTACAGCATGTGCGGAGCGCGTATTGGCTGCCTGGTCAGTAAAAACCGGGATGTCATCCAAACAGCCATCAAATTTGCACAGGCCAGGCTTTCTCCCCCCACTTTTGCATTACTGGCCAGTGAAGCGGCACTGGATACGCCCCAAAGTTATTTCGATGACGTCATTACCGAGTACGAAGCCCGCAGAAACCTGCTGACGGAGGCCCTCAGCAAGGTTGAAGGGGTGAAGGTGGGCAGGCCCCGGGGAGCGTTCTATTGTATGGCAGCCCTCCCGGTAACAGACGCGGAAGATTTTGCGCGATGGCTGCTGAACGATTTCAGTTATGAAGGCGCGACCGTAATGGTGGCCCCGGCAGCGGGGTTCTATGCAACCGAAGGCCTCGGCATGAATGAGGTGCGCATCGCCTATGTCCTGGAAAAAGACCGGCTGCTGAAGGCGGTTCACGTGCTGGAGGCGGCCCTGAAAACTTATCCCGGCTAGTGGACATACGGCAAAACATATCGTTGAAATCCAACAATACCTTCGGCATTGATGCCAAAGCCCGTTATTTTATTGAGATCAACAGCGAGGAAGAACTAAGGGAAGCCTTGAATTTAAAGGGATATCCACCCATTTTTATCCTTGGTGGCGGCTCAAATATCCTATTGACGGGCGACCTCGAGGCGCTGGTCCTTCACATTGCCATCCGCGGGATCCAGGTCCTGTGGGAGGATGACTCGCGGGTGCTGATCCGGGCCATGGCCGGGGAAGTCTGGCACCAGCTGGTCCTGTGGACCCTGGAACGGGATTTCGGCGGCCTGGAAAACCTGAGTCTGATCCCGGGTAATACGGGAACTGCCCCCATCCAGAATATTGGTGCCTACGGGGTCGAACTAAGGGATGTCTTTGAAAGTTGCCAGGCGATGGATGTGAGCAGCGGACAGCTCAGGACCTTCAGCGCTCAGGATTGTGCCTTTGGCTACCGGGATTCCTTTTTTAAGAATGAAGGGAAGGGACGGTACATCATTACCTCGGTAGACCTGGGGCTAAGCAAAGCCCCACATCGGATGAACACCACATACGGAGCCATTAAGGCAGAATTAAAGGCCAGGGGCTGCGTAAAGCCGGGGATCCGAGATGTTTCAGAAGCCGTAATCGCCATCCGGCAAAGCAAACTTCCCGATCCCAGAATCCTGGGGAATAGCGGCAGTTTCTTCAAAAATCCGGTCATACGGGAGGCGGAATATCTGCGGCTTCAGGAGGCCTTCCCCGATATCCCGGGCTACAGGCTACCGGATTCCTCCTATAAAGTGCCGGCCGGCTGGCTGATTGAGCAATGCGGGTTTAAAGGCCGCAGGTTCGGGGATGCCGGGGTACACGGGCAGCAGGCACTCGTACTGGTAAACCACGGACATGCCAGTGGCCGGGAAGTGTTGGATCTGGCCCGACGTATTGCCGAAGCGGTACAGCACAAATTCGATGTTGTGATCGAACCCGAGGTGAACATTGTGGGACCCCTGCCCCCCGCCTTATCGAAACGCTGAAAAATACATAACCCCCGTGAAGGATCACGGGGGTTATACCAAACCAAACTAACCAAAACTTCAAGTGCAATAACCAATTGCACAAACGTCTAATTCCAATTGAGATGTCATTCGATTAACAATCAATTTCATAAATTAGCGTTACCCTATATACGGTCCGAAATGGGGAATTGGATGCCTTGCCCGGACAAAATATTGAATGGAGGAAGAGGTTATGAGCGCACTGCTTGAAAATCATATTGTGGAATTGCTGCGCGAACGCAATGACAAGGCCATTTCCCTCCTGTACGAACACTATGGGGATACCTTGTATGGAGTGGCCTTTAAAGTGGTGCGGGACGGCGAACTGGCACAGGATGTGCTGCAGGAAAGTTTTGTGAAGATCTGGAAGAAATCTGACACCTACGATGCCTCCAAGGCTAAACTTTTTACCTGGCTCTTCCGTATTACCCGCAATACGGCAATAGACAAACTGAGGAGCATCAATACCAAAAGTGAAAAAGAAATCCAAATTGATGTTTCGAACGTATATAACGTAGGCATTCAGAGCACCAGGCCGGAACTTTTGGATGTCCGGGAAAATCTGGACAAGATAGACGACAAGTACCAGATCGTTTTAGACGCCCTGTTTTTCCAGGGCATGACCCAGCAGGAAGCCAGCGATGAACTGGACATTCCGCTTGGTACCATCAAATCCAGATTAAAGATCGGCCTGAGGGAGCTGAAGAAAATATACGGTACCGCCCTGTGCCTGCTATTATGGGCTGGCGCTATATTTTAAAAAACCATACGATGAAAGACAAAATACGCGCATTTTTGGATTCCGACCTGCTGGAACAGTACCTGCTTGGAGACACCACCCTGGAGGAATCCCTGCAGGTGGAACGATATATTGCGATGTACCCCGCAGTTCGGGATACCTACAACGAACTTCAGGAGAATTTGGAGGCTTTTGCCAAATTACACGCCGTTAAGGCACCTGAAGGGCTGAAGACAAAAATCCTGCATACCATAAAAGCTCAGGACTCCGGAAAGCGGAAATTCAGGTGGCTCGCCATCGCCGCCAGCTTTATCGCCTTCCTTTTCGCCGGGGCTTCGTATTTCTTCTGGCATCAGAACAACAACCTGCAACAGGAAAACAGCATTGTAAACAATAAAATCAGGACCCTGGAGGCGGATATGAAACAGCAGCTGGAGGACGTCCGCAACCAGTTCATCGTACTGAATAACCCACAGACGCGAAAATATCTGGTCAATGGCAATAAGAAAGCCAGCGATCTCAAAGCCGTGGCCTATATCAACCCTGTGAAGAAGTTGTCTTATATCAACGTACGCAACCTGCCGAACCTGCCGGAAAACCAATGTTACCAGATGTGGGCCGAGGTCAATGGTAAAATGGTGAACCTGGGAGTGATAGACAAGGCGGACGGCAAGGACAAACTCCATGCCCTGCCTTATTCCGAGGATGCAATAAGCTATATCACCATCGAACCCAAAGGTGGTAATAATACCCCAACGGTTCAGAACATTGTAGCCAACATTCCGTACTAGGTACATGCCTTCCTGGAAATTGAATGCGAACAGCCCCTTGATTGGGGCTTTTATTTTGTATCTTTGCACCAAAGCAAAACCATGAAGCTTCTATTACTTACCATAGGATTATTAGCACTGGCTTTTGCAGGCATTGCCATAAAGATCTGGGCAAAAAAGGACGGTAAATTTGCAGGCACCTGCGCGAGTCAGAACCCCTATCTGAATCAGGAGGGGCAGGCCTGCGGATATTGCGGGAAACTCCCCGAAGAACAGGAATGCAAAAGAGATACGGCACCCAACCTGTCCTGATAACCGCCTGGTCCCGGCCTGGTATTTCCCTATAAACCGAAGGTTTGCAGCAATCGGAAGATAAGACCCTGGAAACGATACAAAAGGCCAAAACGGGCAGCCAAATGGCTTTCAGTACCTTGCTGGATACCTTCTGGAACGAGGTATACGGCTTCCAGCTGATGCGGACCCAGAACGAAAACGATGCCGAGGACATTACCATTCAAACCTTTTCTAGGGCATTCGACAAGCTGGATACATACGACCCCGCTTTTGAATTCAAGACCTGGCTGATCGCCATTTCCAAGAACCTTCATGTAGACCTCATCCGGAAACGCAAAAGGAACGTGCTGGAAAGTTCCGGCAGCGGGAACAACGAGGCAATCAAACACGTCCTGGACGACGCCCCGACGGTGGAAGACCGGCTTATTACCGAACAGGACCTGGCCAGCCTGCTGGGGCATATCAAGTCCCTGAAACCCCATTACCGGGAAGTGATCAACCTGAGGTATTTCAAGGAGCTTTCCTACGCCGAAATTGCCAGGGAATTGGGGGAACCGGTGAACAACGTGAAAGTTAAGCTCTTGCGGGCAAAGAAACTGCTGGCCGAAATCATTGCCTCGCACAGGAAAGACTAAATACCCGGTGCCAGATCGCCGAAATTGCAGGGTTGGGATATCTCCCACCCCCTGCCCCTCCTTATTTACGATGGATTTTTATCCCGCCCTTATGGGGTCACATGCCCCCAACTGCCATCGCTCCGTGTCGAAGAATTAGTTCGTATATTTGTGGAAAATTGCCCTATATGAGCATAGATACCATACAGGAGCCGAAACCCGCCGGGGGGAAACCCAAATGGCTGAGGGTAAAACTGCCCACCGGGAAGAAATACACTCAGCTGCGCGGGCTGGTCGAAAAATATGACCTGCATACCATCTGTACCTCGGGCAGCTGCCCCAATATGGGGGAATGCTGGGGAGAGGGGACCGCCACCTTCATGATCCTTGGCAATATTTGTACCCGCTCCTGCGGCTTTTGTGGGGTGAAAACAGGCAGGCCCGAAACCATAGACTGGAGCGAACCCGAAAAAGTGGCCCGGTCCATAAGGATCATGGGGATACGACATGCCGTGATCACCTCGGTAGACCGGGACGACCTTAAGGATATGGGCTCGATTATCTGGGCGGAAACCGTGAAAGCCATCCGCAGGATGAACCCAGATACGACCCTGGAGACCCTCATCCCCGATTTTCAGGGCATACATACTCATCTCAACCGCATCATCCAGGTAGCCCCGGAGGTGGTTTCCCACAATTTGGAAACCGTGAAAAGGCTTACCAGGGAAGTACGGATACAAGCCCGGTACGAGCGCAGCCTGCAGGTGCTCCGTTATCTGAAGGACCAGGGGGTGAACCGCACAAAATCGGGCATCATGCTCGGCCTGGGAGAACGGGAAGAAGAAGTCCTTCAGGCGATGGAAGACCTGCGTACAGCCGGGGTAGACGTAATTACCCTGGGCCAGTACCTACAGCCTTCCAAAAAACACCTGCCCGTGCGGGAGTTCATCCACCCCGAACAATTCACTCAATACGAACGGATCGGGCTTCAACTGGGTTTCAGGCACGTGGAGAGCGGGGCCCTGGTGCGTTCTTCCTATAAAGCACACAAACACATTCATTAAAAACACGGCAAGGGCCTGGCCTCTGCTTGCCCTCGTGGGGATTTACGGCAATGAAACAGGTACGCATAGGCATCAATGGCTTCGGCAGGATCGGAAGAACGTTTTTCCGGCTGCTTAAATCCCACCCCCACCTCCGGGTGACGGCTATCAACGACCCGGCCGATGCCCCTACCCTCGCCCATCTGCTGAAATACGACAGCATCCACGGGATTTATGCCCACCCCATCACCCAGACCCAGTCGGGCTGGGAACTGGAAGGGCAGGAAATAGCCCTGCTGAGGGAAAGCAATCCGTCTGAGATTCCCTGGGCCGATTACGGGGTAGATATTGTCCTGGAAGCCAGCGGGCGTTTCAAGACCAGGGCCACCCTGGAAAACCACCTGAGAAACGGTGCAAAAAAAGTGATCCTCTCTGCACCGCCTGAAGACGAATCCATCAAAATGGTCGTGTACGGGGTGAACCACGATTCTATACGTGCCGATGACCAGCTGTTGTCCAACGCCTCCTGCACTACCAATAATGCCGCACCCATGTTACAGGTAATGCAAAGGCTTTGCGGGATCCGGCAGGCGTATATTACCACTGTTCATTCCTATACCTCCGACCAGAGCCTGCACGACATGCCGCACAGGGACCTCCGGCGGGCGCGGGCGGCGGCCCTTTCCATCGTTCCAACCACCACCGGGGCAGCCAAAGCCCTGACCCGTATTTTTCCGGACCTGGCCCGGGTGATAGGCGGCTGCGGGATCCGCGTCCCGGTACCGAACGGATCCCTGACGGATATCACGATGAACGTGGTCCGGGAAACCAGTATTCACGAAATAAATGATACTTTTGAACAAGCTTCGGAACAGGAATTTAAAAACATCCTTTTTTACACGAAAGATCCGATAGTTTCTATCGATATAAACAATAGTTGCTACTCCTGTACGTTTGATTCTCAGATGACTTCGGTGATCGGGGACATGGTAAAGATCGTAGGGTGGTATGACAATGAAATGGGATATAGCAGCAGGATCATTGATGTGATCAACTTTTTGATTAACAAAAACTACATTTGAAGTTCTTGTGGGTACATAAAAAGCGCAAATCCTTTTGCCTGGCATTCCTGATAGCGGCTTTTATGTCTGCCGCCTGGTCACAGGAATCGGAGTCACCGAAGGGCGACATGGAATCCTATTTCCGTGAAATGCGCACCTATAAAAACCAGAACAAGCTCGACCAGGCCCTCGAAGCCCTGGACAAGGCATCTTCAATTGCAGAGGAAAACAAGAACGAAAAGGCCCTGGTAGACTGCTACCATCTGTTCTCCGAATTATACCTGAAACTGGAGAAAAGGGAAACGGCCCTGTTTTACTGGGATCGGGCCACGGTTTTGCTGAACAACCTGGAATATCCGCACGGACATGCAGTGCACAAGTATATCGAAGCCATCTTCCTCTTTAACAGCGGAAACAATTTTCAGGCGATCTTTATGCTCAATGAGGCCAAACAGCTGAGCAACGACCGTAACCTCCTCAACAATATCCTGCTCCTGGAGGCGAACATCTTCATGAGTATTGAGAAATACGACAGCGCAGCCACGAATTATAACTCCCTGATCGTCAACAACGACGTGTACGAAAGGAAATACCTGATGACGAAGGCCCATCTGGGCCTGGCCCGGATGTATTATGCCCAGGAGAACTACGAGGAGAGCATCAAACACGGCAAAAGCGCTTTACAACTAGCCACGGACAATGACTTCACGGAAGAAGTCTTCGACGCCAATGAACTGCTGGGCAGGGCCTATGAAAAAAGCGGCCGCTACGACCTGTCCCTGATCCACAACAGGAACCTCCTTGAAATCCGGGATTCCATCTTTACAATCGAAAAGGTCCGTACCGAAGCTAAAACAGCCGACAAGATCCAGTTCGATTTTATGAACGAAGAGATCCGCCGGCAGGACGCCCGTATAGAGGACCTGAACGAATCGGCCAGCCGGTCTGAGATTACGGCCATTTTAACTTCTGCTTTCTTAACGATCATTTCCCTTTTGGCCGTATCCCTTTACCGGAACAACCAGATCAAACTCAAAACAAACGACCTGCTGCAAACCAAGAACAAGGAACTGCAATCAGCCCGGGACGCTGCCATCCAGGCCATGGAAGCCAAAACCAACTTTTTGTCTACCGTAAGCCACGAATTACGTACCCCTTTGTACGCCGTCACCGGCCTGACCCACCTGCTGATGGAGGAAGACCCGACCAAGGACCAGCTGGAACACCTGAAGTCCCTTAAGTTCTCCGGGGATTACCTGTTGAACTTTATCAATGACATCCTGCAGATCAACAAGATCGACGCCGATAAACTGGAGCCCCTGAACATTGAATTCAACCTTAAAAAAGTGCTTACGGAGGTGATCAACTCCCTGCAGCAAAGCGCGAAGGCCAATAAGACCAGGATCATCCTGGATTACGACGAGGAGATCCCCTCCAAGCTCCTAAGCGATCCGCTAAAGCTTTCCCAGATCTTTATGAACCTCGTGGGCAACGCCCTGAAGTTTACCAAAAACGGGGAAGTGACCGTAATAGCGAAACTCCGTAAAAAACAGGATGAGGACGTCACGGTTTATTTTGAGGTCCGCGATACCGGAATCGGCATATCCGCCGAACAACAGGAACATATCTTCGATAGTTTCGAACAGGGCTCCATCCAAATCAACCGGGAATACGGTGGAACCGGCCTGGGACTCACCATTGTGAAAAGCCTGTTGGGACTGTTCGATAGCAAGATTCAGCTGGAAAGTACACCGGGCAAGGGCAGCTCCTTTTTCTTTGAGCTGGATTTGAAAAGTAAAGATAGCCGGTTGGAAGATCTTCCATTGGACGTCGTTGAAAAGGAATACGACCTGAATGGCCTCAACCTGCTGGTGGTTGAAGATAACAAGATCAACCAGGTTATTACCAAGAAAATGCTCAACAAGCGGGGTATTTCCTGTGATATTGCCAGCAATGGAACGGAAGCCGTCGAAATGGCCGGAAAAACAACTTATGACGGCATCCTTATGGATATCCACATGCCCGGGATCAGCGGGGTGGAGGCCACTATTCAGATCCGGAAATTCGACAAGGAAACGCCTATCATCGCCTTAACGGCCATCTCCCTGGACGACAGCCTGGAAACCTTCTTTGCCGCAGGTTGCAACGACGTGGTCACCAAGCCTTTCAAACCTGAGGTATTTTATCAGAAGATCGGGGAGAATATACTGGATCCCAAGATCAATAAACCCGCCTCATAGCGACTCCAATCGTTTTTTAAGCACCTCAAGCCCATTCCCCAGGAATTTGTGCCTGACGCGGATATAGTACAGGTTCTCCGGGGGATCGTCCATGCGGCGGTAATCCTTTTCTGTGGTGAGTACGAGCGGGAGGGAGCTGATACGCCTCATTTCCCGGGACGTGAACCTATGGTGGTCGGGGAAATCCATATGTTCGAAGTCGATCCCGCAGGTTCTGAGGTACTGGAGCAGGGGTGCCGGCCGGGCAATCCCCGTAACCAGGGTCAGCGGTTCACCGGTCAATTTTCCTAGAGTTCGTCCCCCCCTGCCGCCCCTTAATTGGGGATCATAGGCGAGTGAAGCGAAAATGACCTGCTGACCAGCCCGGGGATGCAGCCTGCCTGTGATATTTTCCTGATCCTGCCGCGAGAGGTCTTCCGGGCATTTGGTCACCACGATCAGGTCGGCCCTGCGTGCCGAGCGGCTGCTATCGCGCAGCGAACCGGTAGGGAGGAAGAAATCGTCCGTATATAGATTTCCGCAGTCGGTAAGGAGAATGGAAATATCCGGGCGTACCCGCCGATGCTGAAAAGCGTCATCCAGGAGGATGAGGTCTGGTGCCAGCTGCTCTTCGAGCCGGGCGATACCCCGACGCCGATCCGCATCCACAGCCACCGCAAGGCCCGGGAACCGCGACTTCAGCTGCAGGGGCTCATCGCCTATATCCCTGGCGCTGCTTTCTTCTGTAGCCAGGAGGAAACCCCGGGTCTCCTTTTTGTACCCGCGGCTCAACACGGCCAGCCGCCGGCCGGGGCCCAACAATTCTACCAGGAGTTCTACCATAGGCGTTTTGCCCGTACCCCCCACACTGAGATTTCCCACACTGAGGGTGGGGGTGTCGGCGGCTTTGGAACTGAGGATACCAAGATCGTAGCAAAGGTTCCTGAGATACACCCCAAGCCCATAGAGCAATGAGAAGGGAAAAGCCAATTTTCTGAGCAGCTGCATCTGAACGAAAATATAATATTTTATCTTTAGGTCCCTTAAATTACCGCAAATGATCGTAAAAGAAGCCACCGCACTGATCGAAGAACTCGCGCCCCCGGAATACGCCGAGGACTTTGACAATATCGGGCTTCTCGTAGGCCGGCCCGAAATGGAGGTATCGGGGATACTGGTTGCCCTGGATGCCCTGGAATCCGTGGTGGATGAAGCCGTGGACAAACAATACAACCTGATCATCAGCTTTCACCCCATCCTTTTTCAGGGGCTCAGGAAACTTACAGGGGCTACTTATGTGGAGCGTGCGGTAATGAAGGCCATCAGGCAGGACATAGCCATCTATGCCATCCACACGGCCCTGGACAATGCCTGGGAGGGCGTAAATGCAAAGATCGCTGAGGTTTTAGGCCTCCATAACCGGAGCGTCCTAATCCCTAAAGCCGGGGTGCTCCGGAAACTGACCACCTATGTGCCCGTAGCCGATGCCCCTGGCTTAAAGGAAGCCCTCTTTGCAGCAGGGGCGGGACAAATCGGGAATTATAGCCATTGCAGCTTTTCTGTAGAAGGCAGCGGAAGTTTTAAGGCCGGAGAAGGGGCAAAGCCCGCCAGGGGCGAAAAGGGCGAAATCCACTATGAACCGGAAGCACAACTGCACCTGGTGTATCCTGAAGACAGGGAAAAAGCCGTTTTAAAAGCGCTGTTGGATCACCACCCCTATGAGGAGGTCGCCCGCGAAATCACTACGCTCAACAATACCCACCCCTATCTGGGGATGGGCATGCTGGGAAGCCTGGAGGCCCCTATGGCGGAAAATGATTTCCTGGCCTATGTCCGGGAACGCATGGAAACAAAGGTGATCCGGCATTCCAGTCTTCTTGGGAAGCAGATTGTGAAGGTGGCCGTCCTGGGAGGGAGCGGGGCCTTTGCGATCGGGCCGGCGAAAGCTGCGGGGGCGGACGTGCTGATCACCTCCGACCTCAAATACCACCAGTTTTTTGAGGCCGGTGGCCAGATCGTCCTGATGGATATCGGACACTTTGAATCCGAGCAGTTTACAAAAAAGCTACTCCTTGATCATCTTACAAAAAAAATCCCTAATTTTGCAATCTCTTTATCAGAAACGATAACAAATCCCGTCAAGTACTATTATTGAATATGGCAACAAAGACAGAAGCAACGGTCGAAGAAAAACTCCGAGCCCTATATGACCTGCAATTGATTGATTCGCGAGTGGATGAGATCCGCAACGTAAGGGGGGAACTCCCGCTGGAAGTTGGGGATCTGGAAGATGAGGTACTTGGGTTGAAGACCAGGATCGATAAGCTGAAAACGGACGTCGAAACGATCAATTACGAGATCACCGCCAAGAAAAACCTGATAGAGGAAGCCAAAACCCTGATCAAGAAATACGCGGAGCAACAAAAAAATGTGAGGAACAGCAGGGAATTCAACTCCCTGGCCAAGGAAGTGGAATTCCAGGAACTCGAAATCCAGCTGGCCGAAAAGAATATAAAGGAATTCAAGGTCCAGATTGAACAGAAAAAAGAGGTGATCGCCGAAACCAAGGAGCGCCTTACAGAACGGGAATCACACCTGAAGCATAAAAAAAGTGAACTGGATGCCATCCTGGCCGAAACCGAAAAGGAGGAAAAGGCCCTGTTGGCAAAATCGGAAAAATATCAGGAAGAAATTGAAGAACGGCTGATCAAAGCCTACAAACGCATCAGGAATAACGTGAAGAACGGTTTGGCTGTAGTTCCTATTGAAAGGGGAGCCTCAGGGGGTTCGTTTTTCACTATCCCGCCCCAGGTGCAGGTAGAGATCGCCTCCCGTAAAAAGATCATCACAGACGAACACAGCGGCCGGATTTTAGTTGATCCCGCCCTTGCTGAGGAAGAGCAGGAGAAAATGCAAAAACTTTTTGCCAAGATCTGAGACTATTGGCGCATAGCTTACCAGCCACTCCACCCGGGGTGGCTTTTTTATATGTACATTTCGGCGTACCTTGCTAGGAATGAAACCACTAACCATTCTTTCCCTTCTGGCCCTATTGGGCCTTAACATCCTGAATGCCCAGGAATTGAGCGATTTCAGGTGGCAGTACCGCATTCTGCTGCTCATGGATCCGGAAGGAAGCCCCAAATGCACACAGCAGTTGCGCAGTATGCAAGAGCATACCCGCGAAATGCAAAAGCGCGATCTGCTGTTATTTATCTACGATGGAAAATCCCTCCTGGATGAACGTAAGAAACGCACCCCCCTGGGCGTAAAAGGAGTACCTTCCCCCACCTTCGAAGGGGTGATCCTCATTGAGAAAGACGGGGGGGTTAAACTCCGCAAGCCATTTCCGGTAGCACCTGCATATATTTTCGAAAGGATTGACGCCCTGCCCATGCGGGAGGCCCTGATACCACACAGACCCTAAGACAAGGCTTACTGCCCTTCCAGCAGCCGGAGCATATTGTTTTCCACTTCCCGGCTGTCCCAGCGTTCCTCAATTTGCGGCAGTTTCATAATCTCCTGCATGATAGCTTCCTGCTGGTCGCCCAGGGCCAGGGCCTCAACATACGGACGATCGGAAAAGGTGACGCGCGAATAGGCAGGGATCCATTTATCCGGGTGTTTGGCCGCAAAATGTTTTTCAATTTTTTTCTGGAGCAGGAACTCCGGGTCGGCGGTCTTGCTGCTCATCTCGATGAAATTCCGGTAACTCAGCTCGGCGATGGCGTCGGCATTGGGCTTGCGTTCCGCCTGGTAGCGCTGGAAAATGGCTTCCCAATCATCCCCAAGTTCGCCAATCAGCCGATTAAGCACATAAATATCTTCAAATCCGGCATTCATGCCCTGTCCGTAAAACGGCAGGATGGCATGGGCCGAATCCCCTACCAGGGCCACCTTGTCCCAGTATGTCCATGGGTAACACTTCATGGTGACCATCGCGCTGGTTGGGTTCCTGAAAAAATCCTCGGTCAGGTTGCCAATGTCCTGCATTACGGTAGGGAAATATTGGGTAAAGAACCGTTTGGCCTGTTCCCGGTTGATCAGGCCGGCAAAGGAAACCTCTCCCTCGAATGGCAGGAAGAGGGTGCAGGTGAAACTTCCGTCCAGGTTGGGCATGGCGATAAGCATAAATTTCCCCCTGGGCCAGATATGGAAGGAATTCTTATCCAGTTTATGGGTCCCGTCCGGTTGGGCGGGGATGGTGAGTTCCTTATACCCCACGTCTATGAAATCCTGTGAATAATCAAAGCGGCTCCTGCGTTGCATTTTGTGGCGGATCCTTGAGAATGCCCCGTCACAGCCAAAAACCATATCGAAGGTATATTCCTTCCATTCGCTCTTCTCGGAAATCCCCGTGTAAAGCGTTGCCCTGGGAAGGTCTATATCCCAGACTTTTTCGTTGAAACGGAATTCGGCACCGGCGGCCTCTGCCAGGTCGATCATTTTCTTGTTGAGTACGCCCCGGGAGATAGACCAGATGGCTTCCCCTTCCTTTCCGTATTTCTGGTAATACAGGGGTTGCCCGGGCAGGTGCATGGCGCGTTTGTCCAGCGGGATGGCAATGCGTTTAATCTCCTCTTCCAGGCCAACCGCAGCCAGGGCATTCCAGCCCCGATTGCTCATAGCCAGGTTTATGGATCGACCGGAAAAGGTGATGGTCCTGATATCCGGCCGCCTGTCGAATACAGTAACGCTGTGACCCAGCTTTTTCAGATAGATGGCCAGGAGGGAGCCTACCAGGCCTGAGCCGGCAATGGCAATATTTCTGGGCCTTTGGGTCATGAAGATTCAGGGATTGGTCCGGATTAAGGGGTAAATGTAGTAAAATATCGGGAGTCGGGGCCTAATCTTCCCGGTCGCTGGGCAAAGCCATATGGAGGTAAGCGTAAAAACAGGGGATTTGCAGACCCGAGAGCCGAAGCGGGAACCTCTGCCTCGCACCGAGGGGTGGCTGGCCCTGAACGAATCCTTACAGGGGACTATCAATTAACATTTCAATAACACAGGCCTGGCGTCCAGGGCCAGTTCCCATCCGTATATATTATGTACAATCCGCTTCGGCGTCTATATATATCAAAGCCCTTCACCCTGGTGAAGGGCTTTCCCTTTTGAGGTCGTGATTTGACTTATAGAGTTCGCTTTTCCGCCGGGTTTCATTTAATTTAATTTCAAGACTAAACTTAAATTCTATGAGAGACATTATTTCACTTATCGTGGTTATCCTGATTATCGGCTGGCTGGTCGGATATTTCGGATTCGGGGATGCGGTAGGCAGTTTTATCCATATCCTGCTCGTACTGGCCGTTATCGGAATCCTCTACCGCCTGGCCACCGGCCGGAGGCCGTAGGTAAAAAAGGCCGGTTATTTTCCCCGGCCTTTCCATGTTCGTATACTATAGCAGTATGCTTATTCCAGGATTCCGTCGACAATCCCGTATTCCACGGATTCTTCGGCCCCCATCCAATAATCGCGGTTAAAATCCTTCATGATCTTCTCAACCGGTTGTCCCGTATTGTCTGAGAGGATACGGGCACCGATTTCCTTGGTCTTGATGATTTCCTTCGCCTGGATCTCAATATTGGAAGCCTGGCCCCTGGCCCCTCCGCTGGGTTGATGGATCATCACCCGGGCATGGGGTTGGATAAACCGCCTTCCCTTCTTCCCGGCCGAGAGCAGAATGGAACCCATAGATGCCGCCAGGCCGGTACAAATGGTACTTACCGGGCTTTTCAGGGATGTGATCGTATCGTATATGGAAAAGCCTGAGGTTACATAGCCCCCCGGGCTGTTGATAAACAATTGTATTTCCTTGTTGTTAAGCATATCCAGGTACAGCAACCGATCGATGACGTGCTTGGCCGATTTGTCGTCTACCGCACCCCATAAGAAAACCTTGCGTTCGTCCAAGAGTTTCTGATCAATGACTTCCTGTACTTTATTACTTTTTTTAGCGCTCATTTCCTGTTTTTGGTTAAAGGCCAAAATTAATCAATTTATCGGGAATTCTATCCCTGTGAAAAATCAGGCTTCCTGCTTTTTTATGGCTATATTTGAGAAAACATCACCCATGAGAACTCTTTGCATCTGCCTTTTCACGCTGCTGATGGTAATATCCTCCTGTAAGAACGGGCAAAAATCTGAAGCCGCCGCCCCTCAAAACACCTCCGATGACATCCTGAAACAAGTGGCCATGGCTAGTGGTTATGACCACTGGAACGAGGTGAAGGAACTTCGGTTCACATTTAACGTAGACCGGGATACTTCCCATTTTGAGCGCAGCTGGATCTGGAAACCCGGGGAGAAGGAAGTGACCTATATGTCTGAAGAGGATACGGTAACCTACAACCAGCAGGAAATGGACAGCACCCTAAGGAAGATCGACGCATCTTTTATAAACGATAAATTCTGGTTCCTGGTACCATACCAGCTCATGTGGGACCAGAAAAGCTTCACCTATGACGTCGAGCCCGGAACCCCCTCGCCTATTCAGGGAACCCCCATGAAAAAACTGACAATCGTTTATGGGGATGACGGCGGTTATACCCCTGGTGATGCTTATGATCTCTATCTGGACGATAATAATATGATACGGGAATGGACCTTCAGAAGGGGCAATAAACCTGCCCCGGGTTCGAATGCCAGCTGGGAAGGATATAAATCTTTCGATGGCCTGCAGTTGGCAACCATGCACCAGATGGGAGGCGGCGCCAAATTATATTTTACCGGGATCGCGGTCAATCCCTGAATTAAATATTAGGAAACCGCCCTTCGATTTTTGCCTTGCAGGTATAAAGCCGCGAACAAAACTATCCCCGCCGAGATCAGCAGGCTTACAAAACTAAGCTTCAGGGAGGCGCTTTCTGCAAGAAATCCCAGTACAGGTGGTGCCAGCAGGAAACCGGAATAGCCGGTACCCGCAATGAAAGCAACACCCCTGGACGACTCCACGCCTTTGATATTCCCGCCAATCCGGAATAATTCAGGGATAATTACGGAAAATCCCAGCCCGATCAGCGCAAAACCGGTTATCGCCAATACCGTAGAAACGGCCAGGACGGAAATATAGCCCAGGATGGCGATACAGATCCCCAGGATGACAATCCGCACCGATCCGATCCGGGCGCTGATGCTATCGCCCATAAAACGGCCCAGGGTCATGCTGGCAGAAAATGCCAGGAATCCCGAGCCGAGCAGGAATTCAGGTGCCAGGCTGACTTCCTGCAGGTACAATGCGCTCCAGTCGACCATTGCCCCTTCGCTCCCCATAACGATGAACGATACGATCCCCAGCACCAGCAACGGGCGGAACAACTTAAAGCTGAAGGGTTCCTTTTCTATCGGGGCCGCGGTAATATGCAGATAGCACTTGCGGAAGCGCAGGTTGACCAGGAAGACCAGCAGCACCACCAAAAACATATGCAGCCCGGGATTGCCCAAAACCGGGATCAGGAAACTTCCCAGGCCGGCAAGTACGCCCCCCAGGCTGAAAAACCCGTGAGCGGCAGCCATAAAATTCTTTTTGTCCTCTTTTTCAATTTCGGTAACCAGGGTATTCATGGATATGTCCGTAAACCCATTGCTCAAGCCAAAGAGGAAGAGCGAACCCATCAGGGTGTAATAATCAGGGGAAAGTAAAGGCAACATGGCAAACACACTGCTCAGGATCACCCCATACCAGGTTGCCCGGCCCACCCCTAGCCGGTTGATGATCCCGGATGCGAGCGGGAAGACCGTAAAAACGCCAAGTGACAGAAAAAAAATCGCGATGCCCAGACTGGCCTTGTCAATCCCCAATTTTTCCTTCACTGCGGGGATATATATGGCCCAGGTCCCGAACCAGATATTCAGGCTGGCAAAAACCCATGCCGGTGCGAAATAACGCGGTCGGGAAAGAATAAGTCGCAATGACTGCATACGGTTGGTTGGTGGCGGGCCATGGAGCCCTAAAGAGGCAAATATAGGGTACCGTAAACAGACTTTGTGACCCTTAGGTGGATTTTTCCAGGATACCCTGTTTAAGGTACTGCCCAAACCTGTACATGTCAGCAAACCTGCTGTAAAAGGGCGCAGGGGCCAGGCGAATCACATTGGGCTCCCGCCAGTCGGCTATCACCCCATTTTGCAAGAGATGATCGAACAATGCCCTGCCTTCATCGTGCAGGTAAACCGATAGCTGGCATCCCCTGTCCTCCGGCGTAATGATCTCGAACCGACTGCCGGCTTCCCGGGCTATTTCCCTAAGCACGAATTCCAGATAGGCCGTGAGGGCGGTGCGTTTGGTTACCAGTGCCTGCATGCCCACTTCGTCAAAAAGTTCGAGGGAGGCCAGGTAGGGCGCCAGGGCCAAAACAGGTGGATTGCTCAATTGCCAGGCATCGGCTGTGGGGATGGGATCAAACTCCGGGCCCATCAGGAAACGGGTTTCCTTCTTACTTCCCCACCACCCTTCAAAACGAGGAATATCGGTTTTTCCCAGGTGCTTTTCATGAATGAAAACGCCAGAGGCATTTCCAGGGCCGCTGTTCATATATTTATAACTGCACCAGGCCGCAAAATCCACCTGCCAGTCGTGCAATTCCAACAAGACATTTCCCGCCGCATGTGCCAGGTCCCAGCCCACCGCGGCCCCGGCTGCTTTCCCCGCAGCGGTAATGGCCTTCATGTCAAAAACCTGCCCGTTATAGTAGTTTACACCTCCGAGGAAGACCAAAGCCAGGCTATCCCCCGCCTCATGGACGGCAGACAATATATCCTCCTTACGCCATGTGTGCTCGCCCGGTCTTTTTTTCACTTCAATCAGAGCCTCATCAGGAGACAGTCCATGAAACCGGAGCTGGCTTTTCAGCATATACTGGTCTGAAGGAAAGGCTTTTTCTTCGCAAAGGATGCGGAATTTTTTCCGGGTGGGCCGGAAGAACGACACCAGCAGCAAATGAAGGTTTACTGTAAGCGTATTCATCACGGTGATTTCCTCCGGCTTCGCCCCTACCACCCTCGACAACGGCGCTGCTAGCCGCTCGTGATAATCCCACCAGGGTTTGTCCCCATGGAAATGGCCTTCAACGGCCCGTTCCCTCCAGGTGGTCATGATTTCCTCCACATAGGCTGCCGAGCGCCGGGGTTGCAGGCCTAGGGAATTCCCCGCAAAGTAGATTACCTCCTCGCCGCTGACCCGTGGGAAATGAAACGCCTCCCGATAGGAATTCAGGGGATCATGCCGGTCCAATTCCAGGGCATATTCCAGGGAATTATTAAAATCCATCTGCATATTTTGATCAAAAATACAATAAGATATGAAACTTGGAACCGGGGAGATTCAAAGGGGATCCTTCATCCGCATTTCCAGAATATGCTTGCTGAATCCTGCTTTTTCATAAGCCCACATAGCCGGGGTATTGGTGTCGTAGACCGTCAGGCGAAGCTCTTGCAGTCCGCGGGAGCGTGCCCATCCCTTAAGGGCTTCAATGATCAATCGGTTAACTCCTTGCCCCCGGTATTCCGGAACCGTGTACATAAAGCCCAGGTAGGCATAGTATTCGTGGTCCAGGTAGGGCCGTGCCCTTTTGGCCCTTGCATATCCCGAACCCACGAGCTTGCCATTTTGTTCGGCAACCACCAGACCGATTTCGGGGTCGCCTATCCACTCTTCCAGCGGGTAGTAATGCAGTTTTCCCTCCCGGATGGTAGGGTCCATAGGCCTTTCGGCCGTTATGAGTTCCTGTTCAAACAAAAGGAGCTCCTCCAGGTCGTCGGGAGTTGCCTCCCGGATGATGATCGCGTCCATGCTGCTCTTGATGCTCTGCCTCAGATGGCTTTAAATACGTAATTTTATAAAAATTGAAGATATGCATTTTCTGGATTCCAAACTGGAAGAATACCTCCTTGCCCACTCGGAGGAAGAGCCGGCACTGCTGCAGGAACTAGAGCGGGAAACCCACCTGAAAGTCTTGCAGCCCAGGATGCTTTCGGGCCACTACCAGGGGCGGATACTCAGCCTTCTCTCCAAAATCCAACGGCCCGGGTACATCCTGGAAATCGGCACCTATACCGGGTATTCGGCACTTTGCCTGGCGGAGGGTCTGGCAGCAGGCGGTGAATTACACACGGTAGACAACAATGAGGAATTATTTGACATGCAACGAAAATATTTTGAGCGTTCGCCTTACGGGGGCGCTATCATCCAGCATTGCGGGGATGCCCTAAAATTGGTCCCGGCTATCGACCGGACATTCGACCTGGTTTTCATCGATGCGGAAAAGAAGGAATATATAAAATACCTGGACCTGGTCCTCCCCAAACTCCGGCCGGGCAGCATCATCTTGTCGGATAATGTCCTTTGGTCGGGAAAAGTTCTGGAGCCCCTGGAGGAAGGAGACCAGTCTACGGCCATTTTATTGGAATACAACCGCCGCCTGCGGGAGGACGAACGCCTGGAAACCGTCATCCTGCCTATCCGGGATGGCCTGACGCTGAGTCGCGTACGATAAAGCGGTTATAGCCATGGTAGAACAAGCAGGCGGAGACCAGCCCTATCAAAGCCCCCGCCATTATATCGCTCGGGTAGTGAACCCCCACGTAAATCCTGCTGAAAGAAAACAGGACAGGCCAGAGATAAAACAACCAGGCCCATCTTAATTGGCGGTGCAGGAAGAGCACAACCAGGGTGGTGACGGAGAAAGAACTGGCCGCATGGCCTGAAATAAAACTATAGTCCGTCGGGCTCCTGAGGATACGGATGAGCATATTGATGGCATGGTCGTTATTGGGGCGCAGCCTCCCGAAGTAATTCTTGGTCAGGTAGGTAGCCAACAGGATAAAACAGGAAAGCGCGACTACCGTGAGTGATTTAAGCGCCGCCTCCTTCTTGGGAAATTTCAGGAAGAAAAGGATCAGGAACAGCAGAAATAACGGAATCCAGGTGACCGTGTCCGTAACGGTCTCCCAGAAGGCATCCAATCGTTCGATGCCCAGATTATTAAAATAAATGAAGGTTTGCCTGTCCCAATCCAGAAGGCGTTGCAGCATGGGAGCCTTTAGTTTCGTTTGATCGTACCGCTGACCTCGTCGACGTTTTTCTTAACCTCGTTCAGCTCTTTCTTGATATCTTCCGTAAAACTCGTATCGATGCCCTGTTTCTCAGCACTTTTTTGGATTTCCTTCTTGATATCCTCCGTGGCATCCTTCAATTGACGCATGCCCTTGCCAAGCCCCCTGGCGATTTCGGGAAGTTTGTCGGCCCCGAAAACCATGACGGCAATGAACATGATAAAGAAGATCTCGGCTCCGCTGATAAATAGTACGATCATTGAATACATAACACAAATATAGTGAAGTTTGGATCAAAAAAAACCTGCCGGTACAGGAAAGCCAGCAGGTCTGTCATAATTTTTACAGGACCTCCACCCTACTTCCCTTTCAGGTGTTCCTTAAACTGTTCGAAGTCCGATTTTTGAGGTTTTTTCGGCCAGGAATTATTGCTGACGTCAATATCTGCCGTTTCGGCTTTGGGATCCACCATAATACCCGTCAATTCCTTTTGTGTCGCTATGATCCGCTTTACCTCCTCGTCATTCCTCCTCCAGATCTCAGGAGGGTAGGTCACATCCTCCTTGGTCCCGTCGGCATACGTATACTCCACTAACAACGGCATCGGGATCCCTCCCGGTTTGTCAAAGGTAATTTCGTAAAAAAAGCGGGGGTCTTTCGCCGCAGCCCGTTCGGCAGGGCTCATGTGGTCCATCATGTAGGCATTCAGCGTTTGCGACCGCTCGGAAGGTTTCTCACCTTTTAAATCCTCATCGGGTTCGTTGCTATCTTCATCAGCCAGGTACACCAGGGGAACCAGATCGCTTTCGCTGACGTTATGGGCCGCCATGTATTCCTTCATCTTGGCAGTTGGTTTATCGCTTACATAATATTTCTTAACATCCTTCACCCCTATATCCACGTAATCCGTGGTATAGAACCAACTCCTCCAGAACCAGTCGAGATCCACAGCCGAGGCGTCTTCCATGGTACGGAAGAAATCTTCGGGGGTAGGGTGTTTGAACTCCCACCGGCGGGCATAGGTCTTAAAGGCGTAGTCGAACAATTCCCTGCCCATGACCGTTTCGCGAAGGATATTCAGGGCCGTGGCGGGCTTACCGTAGGCATTGGGGCCCAACTGGTACACGTTCTCAGGGTTCGACATGATCGGTGCCATGTTACTCTGGTCCCCGCTCATGTATGGGACGATGTCTGATGGCACCCCCCTTTTGGACGGGTAGTGGCTATAAGGGGCAATAATATCCGGGTATTTTTCCCCGAATTCCTGCTCGGCCATATACTGCATGAAAGTATTGATCCCTTCATCCATCCAGCCCCACTGCCGCTCATCGGAATTAACGATCATCGGGAAAAAGTTATGTCCCACTTCGTGGGTGATCACGCTGATCATCCCGAACTTAACCTTCTCCGAAACCGTACCGTCTTCATTCGGACGGCCGTAATTCCAGCAGATCATGGGGTATTCCATCCCCTGGTTCTTGGCGTGCACGGAAATGGCTTTGTGGTATGGGTAATCGAAGGTGTGTGAAGAATAGGATTTCAGGGTATTGACCACCGTTTTGGTGGAAAGTTCTTCCCAGAGCGGATTTCCTTCCTTGGGATACAGTGAAACGGCCATCACGTCTTTTCCGCCCAGTTTTACAGCCTGCATATCCCAGATAAATTTCCTGGAACTGGCAAAGGCATAATCCCTTACTTTCTCCGCCCTGAACTTCCAGGTTTTCTTCTTTTCGGAAAACCCTTTTTCGGCGGCTTCCGCCTCAGCCTGAGTGACGATCAGTACCGGATGGTCGTAGGAGGTCTTTGCCTGCTCATACCGGCGCATCATTTCGGGGGTGAACACTTCCTTGCGGTTCAGGAGCCGGCCGGTTCCGTCGAGGATATGGTCTGCCGGCACGGTAATGCTCACATCGTAATTCCCGAAGGGCAGGGCAAACTCCCCGTCTCCCCAGAACTGGTGGTTCTGCCAGCCTTCCACATCGCTGTATACCGCCATCCTCGGAAAAAACTGGGCAATGACATAGGCCCTGTTCCCGTCTTTTGGAAAGTATTCATATCCGGAGCGGGCCCGGTCAATCGTATGGTCGGGGATGTTATACCACCATTTGATCGAAAGGGAAATTTGCTCCCCGCTTTTCAGGGGTTCCGGAATATCCACCCGCATCATCGTCCGATTGATCGTATACGGGAGCGGCTGCCCCTTGGCGTCATTGACGTATTCTATATGGAACCCTCCGTCGAAGGGTTGATCCAGATATTCCTTGGCAAAAGTGTCGGTCTTGTACGCCATAGGCACTTCCTGAGAATCCCTGAGCGGGGATTTGGACGTTTTGGCCCGTACGTTCTGGTCGAGCTGCAGCCACAGGAATTCCAGGTCTTCCGGGGCATTGTTATGATAAGTAATCGTTTCCTGGCCGAATAGCCTGGCATTGTGGTCGTCTAACTCCACATCGATCTTATAATCCGCCTGTTGCTGGTAATAATCCGGGCCCGGGGCGCCGGAAGCCGTACGATATCCGTTGGGAGTGGCAAATTCCTGGTACATCTGCCTGAATTTATTCTGATTCGTATGACCGGGTTCTTTGGTTTTCACCGGCTCTTCCTGGGCCATGGAAATGGCAGAAAAAAGGAATAACACGGCGGTAAAACCAGATGCAATCTTCTTCATTTCTAAACTTTTTGGAAAGGGGTCCGAAAATAATATTTTTTAAATTTATGTTCCTGGAATGTTATAAATTTAACATTGCTTTATCATTTTCACGAACCAACACAAAACTCTTCTTTTCGTCCTGAATCAGGATATGCACAATGTTCTTTTGTTCTTCAAAAAGGTCTGTAAGTAAATCGTTTTGGATCTCAATGGAATGGATACTATCCAGTGGCAGGTCGGTGATTTCAAAATAGCAGACCGCAATATCTTTGTCGTAACGCTTGCCCAGATAATGGAAAGGGGTCTCGTTGCCGTTTATCTTTACCCGGAATTTGCTGTGCAGGTATTTCTCGATAAAAGCGTTGGCGGTATCCAGTTCCTGCTGGGTTGCCAGGCGGGCGTCCAGGCCATAGCGCTCCTTTAGCAGCCGGTCTAAATCGTCTATGAAGATCCTGGAGGTGATTTGCAGCGCCTGGTCTTCTTCAGAATAGGCTATCTGGGTAACACTGATGTAAAATTTGTGGATTGCTGTAAACGCCATAAGGGGAAACAGGAGGAGAATCAGTATTTTTTTAAGCCGGGTCATTCGGAAAATTCATATTTCTCTTGCATCATTCGTGCAATTCACGTGCCAAATGTAGCAATTTAGTCCAGGGAATTGTCAACCCTGTAACGCGCGCTCTTTTGTTTCAGGTATTCCCATATACGCAATCGGTCTGCCGTGTCCACCACTGTTGGGAAAAGCGTGTCCACTTCACAGTAGTACATAAAGTCCGCAATCCTGGTCGCAGGGATCTTCAGGTCCTGTACAAAAAGTGAATCCGGATAAAATTCCCGTACACGTTGGGTGCGGGCATAGGTCCGTTCTGCAGCGAGTACTTTTTTCAGGTACCGGGTACGGCCACTGATGGCGTTGATCACGGGGTTCAATGGAATAATGCCCCCTCCCGTCGTCGCCTCGTAGAGTCTGCGTTCGGCCTGCGTAGGGAATTTCGCATAGGCATTGGGCAATCCGAGGGTAGATGCTACCAGTACCTTCTCCCCGGGCATCTGCTGCAAGTCCCGTCCAATATCCCCCGTAAGGTTATAGGGCATGACCACCACTTCGTCCAATTGATTGACAAATTCTTCAATGGGCACGATGATACCCTTGCTTTCCAGCATAGCCCGACTGACCACCAGGAGGGTTCTCTTCAGTTGTACAGCGGAGAAAACCAGCGTATCCCCCTCCTCTGCCGGCAGGGAAAAATATCCGTCTTCGTTGGTAATGGTGGCCTTTTCAGCGCTCAGGTTCAGGACGTGCACATCCGCGACCGCCTCCCCTTTTTCAACTACCCTGCCCAACAACCGCTGTTCGGAAGGATCCTGGGCAAAAAGGGCAGCCGCCGAGCACAAATAGAAAAATAGAAAGCCGCTACTCCTTGGCATGCAATTGCGTTAAATACGTTTGGCTTTGGGTGACGAGGAATTGTATGAGCTGGAATTCGTTATCCTTCAGAAGGAGGCTGTAAGCCGGGGTCTTTTCGTCTATGTAGTAAAGAAAGTCATCAATTTTGTCCTGCGGGATGTGCAGGTCTTCCATAAAAAACCGGTCGTCATAAACCTGTCGCAGCACCGTACTAACCTTCAGCCTGGGATTGGGGATGGTATCCTTTTTACTGCCCAGTTTGGCAAGTGCCTTGAAGATGTTGACGAAATTAAGACCATTCTCCATTCCCTTTACGGTAGGGTCCAGGGCGATATTCTCCACCTCGGTAGAGGGGTCCGTCTCATACTCATATTGCTTGAATTCCTCATTCTTCAATTGTATGAAGCGTTCCTGGTTCTCCGGGCTGATCACCACTTCATCCAGTTCCGTCACTTTTTCATCCACTTCCACTACCAGGCGGTTCCTGTCCAGGATCTCCTGGGTTACCTCAATGTATTCTAGCTGGTAGGTCAGGGAGGTGAAGACCAGGTGATCCCCGAGCCTCGCAGGAATGGCAAAGCGACCCTGCTCGTCCGTTATGGTAGCGGTTTCGGCCGTTGAATTTATAACATTTTCGTTGGGGACAAAACTGTTGCGGTACAGTACCTGCCCGCGAAGCAACGGCCTGTCGTCCTGAGCACGGGCCAGCATTACAAGGAATAGCAACAACAGAAAAGTGAAATGTTTTTTCATTGGACGCATGTATTTTCCCCCAGCTTAAGAAAGATAAAGAAAATGTAAGTAGCACATATAAAAAAATCCCCACCCTTAAACTTATGTTAATCCGCCGGGGATACAGACGACCTGATCTCAAGAAACACAGGGGTTTAGCCATGGTGCGGAAAATTTGCAGGGCAGGGCGTTCCACGCCGGCCGGGATCATGCGACATGCATGAGGCTGGTACCGCGGATTGCCAAACAGAAGAGGCCACTCAATAAGTACAAATTCTAATCTAAAGACATGACCCGATTGAAACTTAAAGTATTTACGGCCGTTTTTTGCTGTGGCCTGTGGTCACATGCCCAAATCAAGATAGGTGACCATCCCGAACAAATCGCCCCGGGTTCGGTGCTGGAACTGGAAAGCGAGGAAAGGGTGCTTGTTATCACCCGGGTCAGTACCGGGCAAATGAATGAGATCAGCCCCCTGGCCGGGGCGCTGGCCTTCAATACGGATACGGGCTGCATCCATTTTTTTGATGGTGCCGCCTGGCGCAACCTGTGTGAATCGCCTGGCCTGCTACTCTCCGCGGAGCCCAAAGTGAACCCGTTTCCCACCCTGCTGCTCACACCAGACGAAGCCGGTCTTCACCTGGAGGTGTCGGAAATCTCCGGGGAGCAGGTCGCGGATTTTAGCATTGGCCGTGACGATCTCAAGAATGGGGCCGTAACGGCCGAAAAGCTGGATTCGCTTTCTGTCGGGGATGCGGCCATGGATTATGGGGCGATCACCTTAAATGACTTTAAAAATGACGCGGGCTATGTGCGCCGCGAGGAACTGGTCAGTCAGGATCCGGGGAACAGCCTGGCAGAACGAGGAGGGGTTTTCTATGACGATTCGGATCTGCGTACCGCTGTGGAGAAGCTTGCTTCCGACTTCGAAAAGGATCTTGACCGCGATGCCGCCAATGAACTGCAGCAACTCACCCTGGCCAATGGCCTCCTCAGCATTTCAGATGGCAATTCGGTAGACCTGTCGCCTGTCCTAGGAACGGGTACGGACAGCCAGAACCTGCTTGGGGCAGGCCTTAGCGGCACAACCCTTGAGATCGATATTGAAAGGGGTGCTTCGGTCAGCGTTGACCTGGACCCGGGATTTGTTTCCGAGACCGAATGGGCAGACTTCCGGGCAACGGACCGGGATCTAGATCCGGCCAATGAACTGCAAACGATTTCCTCTTCAGACGGTTCGGTACGCATTACCCCATCAGGAAAAGATTTCGACCTGTCGGTTAGTGGCGGAGGTACCGATGACCAGGACCTCACTTCGGCTACCCTGGCCGGCACGGATCTGACCATCTCCATTGAAAACGGGGCTGCGGTGACTGCAGACCTCAGCGCCCTGGCCACCGACGCAGAGCTGGCCGCCCTTCCCCTGGACGACGCGGATGCCGACCCAACCAACGAATTGCAATCCCTGAGCTCCCCGGACGGATCCCTGACCGTTCAAAGGATCGGGAACGATTATGAACTTTCGGTAACCGCTGCCGGGGCGGGCAGTAACCTGGCCAATTCGAACCTGATTCAGACGGGGGGTGACCGGGTATATGACCTGGCCGGGCAAAATCTGAGCTTTGACGGAAGCGGATCGGTGGGAATCGGCACGTTGAGCCCCCAATCCAAGCTCCATGTTTCCGGTCAGATTCGGTCATCAGGTTATGCGAATTCAAATGGGGTGGTAGGCGAACCTTCATACGCCTTCACAAACGATTCGGATACAGGTATGTGGCGGGGATCAAGGGTAAATTATCTGAGATTTTCGACCGGGGGTGTAGAAGCCCTCACAATCGATCCAAATCAAAACGTGGGTATTGGGGTGGACAGTCCGACGGAACGCCTGGAAGTCGCCGGAAATATCCTTGCTTCCGGGTCTGTTACACCGGATTATGTTTTTGACACCTACTATGGAGGGGGTTCAGCGGGTGCCCCCTCATACAAATTCCGGAAATTAGAAGAGGTGGAAGCCTACCTAAGAAGGCACAGGCACCTGCCGGGGGTACCTTCGGCACGGGAAGTGGCAAAAGCGGGGGGGATCCTTGTGAACAGGGCCACAGAGGTAAATCTGGAGAAAATTGAGGAGTTGTACCTCTATCTTCTCGAACAACAACAACAGCTGAGGAGTCTTCAAAACGAATATAAACTCCTGGCCAGCCAGGTCCTCTCGCTAAAGAAACAAAACCCTGTTCAACCCTGATCCTCCTCTTATGGCCCGGAATTTCATGTACAACAATCAGAAGTCATCACAGGGCTTGGCAGGAAGAGGAAAAATGAAGTTCCTCCGTGTGCTCGCCTTGCTGGTAGTGAATGCTCCGTTATGGGCCCAACCCGCCTTCCATAATTTAGGCCGTGTCCGTATCCATCCCCGGGGTAATCTTGGATTTCATATCCCCCTTATCAATGATACCCCTTTCGAGGGCAATTCCGGCCTGGCAGGATTTTACGGGGAGGGGGAACTGAGGGTTTCGGGTGTGCTCCCGCCGGAGTTTTACGATGTGGAACTGTTCAATCCAAAGGGAGTATTCCTCGAAACAACCGTAAGGATTTCCCATCACGCAAATTTCATCCTTGGCGACTGGCAGGCTTCCAGTACAGTCGGACAGGCCCAATTGCAATTTGAAGCGGGAAGCATGTATACGGGGGCATCAGAAAGGAGCAAGGTAACAGGTGCGGTCGCTATCACGAATATCCGGGACTTTACCTTTCCGATAGGGGATCCCCTAAAGTTTCGCCCGTTACGGCTCATGGCGGAAGACTCAATACCATATGCCCGGTGCAGGTATTTTTCAACGGATCCGGGAGGACTGCAAGCCATTGCAAACTCGAAGGCCAACTTGGGGAATTTGATGATTACGGCCATCAGTGACCGGGAATACTGGACACTGGAGGCTGATAGCCCCTTGCGTATCTGCCTGGAATGGAACAGTAGCAGCGGCCTGGCATCCCTGGCCCGGGATACAGACCAACTTGTGATCCTGGGGTGGAACAAGAAGACGAATCGCTGGCAAGACCTTGGAAAGGTCTCACAAAGCGGCAACCTGTGGGAAGGAAAAATGACTTCCGGGACCTTTCTGCCTGATGACTTCGAGGTCATTACCTTCGGAAGCCACGAACGGGAAACAGGAATAGTACGGGCAGACAATTGGTTGTTAACCCCAAACGGAGACCATGTGAATGATTTCCTGCAGTTCCCTCACCCACAGTCCAATAGTTATCATCTTAAAATTTACGATCGCAACGGGATTAAGGTTTTCGATCAGGGAAATTATTCCGGGGGATTCGTGGGGGAATCGAATTCCGGGCGCTGGCCGATACAACAACATTTGGGCCTGCCGGAAGGGATTTATTTTTACTTACTTCACACGCGCGATTCGTCTGCGATTTATCAGGGTTTTCTGTATTTAAACCGATAATTCCTACAGTTTCTTTCGTCGATAAACCGCCATATTCTACGGCGTCCGGACAAGTATTAGCGATTCACCACAATTTAAACAGGCTACACAACATTTTATTAGCGGTTCGGTTGCCCTCATCTAATTTTATTCCTTCGTTACGCCGACCAAACCCAAAATCTATGAGCTTACGATCTACTTTAGCTGCTCTATTTTTTCTGTTTCTTGCCAATATTACCTTTTCCCAGGTAAAAATCGGCCAGAACCCCAGCCAAATAGATGCTGCCTCCCTGCTCGAACTGGAGAGTACCAATAAAGCCTTTGTACTTACCCGGGTCACCAATGCCCAGATGACGGCCATGAGCCCGCTTCGTGGTGCATTGGTTTACAATACGGAAGCCCAGTGTCTTTTTTACTTCAACGGGTCACAATGGAACAACCTGTGCAACGGCGGCGGGGCTAAAGGTACTTTTTCCTTTGTCGATAATGGCAACGGGACATTCACTATACAATATTCCGATGGCACCAGCTTCACTTCCCAGGACCTGACGGGACCACAGGGATCACAGGGACCCGCCGGACCGACCGGAGCAAATGGAGCAGTAGGACCACAAGGGCCGCAGGGACCTGCCGGATTAGACGGGGCTGACGGAGCCGTAGGACCACAAGGCATACAGGGAGATCCTGGTCCTCAAGGACCGCAGGGGCCACAAGGACCAAAAGGTGACAAAGGAGATACCGGAGATACCGGGCC
>Ga0102953_1000053_pt1 | contig 69207 bp, 79 predicted proteins | sample SalPon2A_C_D2_MG_FD_78509 | JGI IMG/M metagenome (GOLD analysis project Ga0102953, IMG submission 78509) | Soil microbial communities from South San Francisco under conditions of wetland restoration - Salt Pond MetaG R2A_C_D2_MG | ecosystem: Environmental > Terrestrial > Soil > Wetlands | place...
ATTCGGCCTTACACCCACTGCGCACGGCCGATATTCAGCCGCGTTAGCTTGAAGGAGACTTAGCATGCTGCCTACGCAGTCAGCGCCAGCAACCATGACCGATGCGCCGACCCTGTCGCGCAATCTTCGGCGTCTGTTGCAGATGCGCAGCATTCTTATTCTTTGCCAGTTCGCGCTGGTGGCGCTTTCCCAGCTTGTTGCCGAGATTCAGGTCGAACTGTGGTCGCTGCTCACGGTGATCGTGGCCTACGCGGCCATGAATCTGGTTTCCATCCGGCGCTACGGACAGCAGCCGGATATTTCAGAGAAGGCCTATTTCACCCAGTTGATGCTGGATGTGATCTTCCTGACCGTCCTGATGTATTTCTCCGGCGGCTATACCAACCCGTTTATTTCGCTTTATCTCTTTCCCATGATCATTGCCGGTTCGACGCTTCCCCGCCGCTATGCCTGGCTGACGGGCGGCGCGGTGCTGCTCGCTTATTCGTTTCTGGTGTTTTTCTATCAGCCTATTTTCGCCACGCACATGGGGCAGGCAGGCGATGGCTTTCACCTGCACCTGGTCGGGATGTGGCTGACCTTTGTGCTCAGCGTGTGCCTGATTGTTTTCTTCGTGATGCGCATGTCCGATGCCCTGCGGGAGCGTGAGCGCAGGCTGGCCGATATGCGTGAAAAGGCGGCGCGGGATGAGCAGATCATCGCGCTTGGCACGCAGGCAGCCGGCGCGGCCCACGAAATCGGCACGCCGCTGGCTACCATGGCCGTGATGGTGGGGGAGCTGCAGCACGAATGGAAGGATCAGGCACCACTGGTATCGAAGCTGGGCATCATCCGCAGTCAGATCGACCGCTGCAAGGAAACCATGACCCGCATGAGTGCCAGCGCCGGAGAGTTCAAGGCCAATGCGGGCCGCAGCATGAATCTCAGGACCTATCTTGAAGAGCTCTTTTCAGGATGGCAGTCGCTTCGCCCCGGGGCGCAATTGCAGGTCGAGATGCACGGCTCGGGGGGCACACCGGTCATCGTGATTGATGAAACCCTGACCCAGGCCATTTTCAATGTGCTGAACAACGCCTTCGAGGCATCTCCGCACAGGGTGGATGTCAGGGCGATATGGAGCCCGGAACGGCTTGAGCTGGAGATACGCGATGATGGGGACGGGTTGAACGAGGTGGCCCTGCAATCGGCCGGAGAGGCGTTTTTCACGACCAAGGAAAACGGGCACGGGCTGGGTCTTTTCCTGACCCGGGCCGTGGTACACCGACTGGGCGGAGAGGTCCGGTTCACGAACCATGAAAAGGGCGGGGCATGCGTCAGCATCATCCTGCCGCTGGCAAAGCTGAGGGTGCATCGATGAACACCCCTGGGAGTATCTCCGAGCAGGATTGCCCAAGCCTGCTGCTGGTCGATGACGACCCCCTGTTTTGCGAGGTGCTGGCCGGTGCCATGAGCAAGCGGGGGTTTGCGGTGACCGTGGCGCATGATGTGGACAATGCGCTGCAGGTGATTGGCGATCAGGCGCCCGAATTCGCCGTCGTCGATCTGAGCATGCCGGGTCCGTCCGGGCTGGTGCTGGTGGAACGGTTGCATGCGCTGGATGCCTACACCCGCATCGTCGTGCTTACCGGCTATGCCAGCATCGCCACGGCTGTCGAGGCCATCAAGCTCGGCGCTACCCATTACCTGACCAAGCCGGCGGATGCCGATGAGATCGTGCTTGCGCTGCAACGGACGCAGGGCGATGCGGCTGCGGAGGTCGCGGCGCAGCCCATGTCGGTCAACCGGCTGGAGTGGGAGCACATCCAGAAGGTTCTCTCCGAATGCGATGGCAACATCTCGGAGGCGGCAAGAAGGCTCGGTATGCATCGTCGCACGTTGCAGCGCAAGCTGGCCAAGCGCCCTGTGAAGATCTGAAACCCGCGCGCATAGCCTGATTCCGGAGGGGTGCGACAACGTGTCGCATTTACTCCGAAACCGCATCCCTGAACAGTTCACCCCTCAAAACCACAATCAAAGAGGGTGTTATGCAAAAACGCATCAAGGCTGTTTACGGTCTTCTGGCTATCGGTTTGTTCACTACAACATTGCAGTCGGGCCATGCGGCCGATGGCGTCGCATCCGATGCCATATCGAACAACATGCTGAATGAGGTGGTGGTGACCGCTCCGCGCAGCCAGGCTCCACTTACGGTTCAGACAAACCCCAAGGCGCCGCGCCAGCCGATTCCGGCCCACGACGGGGCCGACTACCTGAAGAATATTCCCGGCTTTTCTACGATCCGCAAAGGGGGCACCGATGGTGATCCGGTGTTTCGCGGCATGGCCGGTTCACGTCTGAATATCCTGCTGGACGGGGAAATGCTGCTTGGCGGTTGCGGCCAGCGCATGGATCCGCCCACAGCCTATGTGTATCCCGCCGCCTATGACCGCATCACGGTACTGAAGGGGCCGCAAACAGTGGCCTACGGGCCCGGAAATTCGGCCGGCGTCGTGTTGTTTGAGCATGATCGCCAGCGCATGAAGGAGCCCGGTATCGATCTTGATGCGGCGGCCACTCTCGGCAGCTTCGGTCGCAACGACGAACGCATTGATGCCCGCGCAGGGTATTCCGAGGGCTATGCGCGGATGAATGCCACCCGTTCGCATATGAGCGACTACAAGGACGGCAATGGCAACAAGGTACATTCCCCCTATACCCGCTGGAGCGGAAACGCGGCGCTCGGCTGGACGCCGGATGACGATACCCTGATCGAACTGACCGGGGCCAGAAGTAACGGCAAGGCGGCCTATGCCGATCGTGCCATGGATGGCGCGAAGTTCGCGCGTGACAATATCGGTCTGAAATACAGGCAGGAAAACATCTCGCCGCTGTTGGGAGAGATCGAGGCGCAGGTCTATTACAACTACGTGGACCATGTGATGGACAACTACAGCCTGCGCACCTTTACGCCGACGGCGATGATGGCCAATCCGACGGTTAACAACCCGGATCGCAAGACCACAGGCGGCAAGCTGGTGGCGGACCTTCTGCTGGGTGAGACAAGCGATGTCAAAATCGGCCTCGATATCCAGAATAATGTCCACACTGCCCGACTGAGCATGAACCAGCTCGTGACCCCTTATGAAACCATGGCACGCGTACAGGATGCCCTGTTCCGCAATCAGGGCGTGTTTGCCGAGGTGACAAGCGATATCAGCGCCGCCGATCGCCTGCTGGCCGGGATTCGCGGTGATCGCTGGCGTGCCGAGGACCGGCGGGCGACTGTGGCCACCGGTATGACAACCACGGCCAACCCCACCGCCGGACAGGTGCGCACCGAGACCCTGGCCAGTGGCTTCCTGCGCTATGAGCATGACCTGACGAGTATGCCGGTGACCTTGTACGCAGGCATCGGCAGGACGAATCGTTTCCCCGATTACTGGGAGCTGATTCAGAAGGAAACCCTGACCACGGTCAGTGCGTTCAATACCGGAACTGAAAAAACCACTCAGCTGGATACCGGCATGCATTACAATGGCGACAGGTTTTCTGCATCCGCATCGGCTTTCTACAATAAAATCAAGGACTTCAACCTGATCCAGTCCAATGTTGCCAAGGCGGCCGGCATGATGACCCGTCTGGCGGTTGTGAACCGGAATATCGATGCCACCACCTGGGGTGGCGAGTTAAGCGCGGCCTGGATGTTCGCTGAATACTGGAAGGTGGACGGTGCGCTGGCCTATGTGTACGGCGAGAACAACACCGACAACCTGCCTCTGGGGCAGATGGCACCGCTGGATACGCGGCTGGGCCTGAATTTCGACAACCGGGAGTTTTCGGCCGGAGCCCTGTTGCGTCTGGTTGCCGCGCAGACGCGCTTTGCCGCCAACCAGGGTAATATCGTGGGCCAGGACATCGGCCGCACCGGTGGCTTCGGCGTGCTTTCCCTGCATGCCGGCTGGAAGCCTTACAAGGGCATCCAGTTGACCGCCGGCGTGGATAACCTATTCGACAAGGCGTATGCGGAACACCTCAGCCGGAACGGCAGCGCCGTGGCGGGCTATGTGACGACCACGCGCGTTAACGAGATGGGGCGCAGCATGTGGTTGAGTGCCAACTTCAGCTACTAGGGCGGATGACGGAGAGGATCGGTATGGCCATAGCATTGCGTTGTTCCCGCCGTACGCGGTGTCATGACTGATGTAGGCCATTCCTGCTTATTGCACTGGCGCGGCTGGCTTCTGCCGGCCGCGCTGGCAATTTTTATGCATATTGCCCTGCTGTGGCTGGTGCTGGAGGGGAATCAGGGGCCTTCGTTTCCTGCCGTGCAATCCCTGAACATCACCCTGGTCAAGCTGGTGCAGGCGAAGCAGAAGTCGTCTGCACCGGTCCCGGCCGAGAGGGCGCCCAAGCCGGAATCAAAGCCGGTCACCGTGCCTGCCGAAAAGCCGTTGAAGCCCGTGATGAAGAAGGTGCGCAAGGCGGCAGCAAAGAAGGAGACGGCAAGCGTTGCACCACCAAGGCAGGTCCCCGTACCCGACAGGGCCCCGGCCGAATCCCCGGCCGAAGATGCGCCGGCCAGGCAGGCTGCGATTCCGGATAGCAGTCCCGATTATCATGCCACTTACCTGCACAATCCGGTGCCGCGTTATCCCAACGCGGCCCGGCGCAGGGGTGTGCAGGGCAGGGTGTTATTGCATGTCGAGGTGCTGGCCGCGGGCCATTGCGGGCGTATCGAGGTTCAGCAGAGCAGCGGCCATACATTGCTGGACGAGGCGGCCGTGGATGCGGTGAAACAATGGCGCTTTGTGCCGGCACATTACGCGGGAATAGCTGTAACACGCTGGATGCAGGTGCCCATTCGTTTTCAGCTTGTTTCAGGCAGGCGGAATTAAGAGGTCTGCTCGATCATGGTCGGCAGGGTGTAGCCGCCGCATCCCGCCACGCGGCATGCGGATGGGGCGCTGTTCCCCTGTGCATCGTCCGGACCGGTGAGCTGCTGCAGCCAGTACTGCCCTGAATGGTCGGAGCAGAGTTTCTTTACCAGCTCGATAGCAGCGGCAAGGTTGGCTGCTGCCAGCTCTCCCATCGGGTCGCCCAGTTCGAACTGGTATCCGCGGATACGCAGCATCCAGGCGGGCGGTGCATCGTTGCCGTACACCTGATCGAATGCGTGCAGCAGCGCGCCCGGTGTCATGGCATGGCTGGTGTAGCTGCCGTCCTTCTCGGGGCCCAGCCTTTCGAATACAAACGGCTCCGCGCAGGATACATCGGCATCGACAAACAGGATGGCGGCACGCCCGGCCAGATCCATCACATGTTCCACCTGCAGCTGCATGTCGCACTGACATTCAACACCGGCATAGCCCTGCGTCTCGATGGCTGTAAGCAATTCCGGCCCGAGCGCGTCGTCGCCACGCCCCGGATTGCCATAGGCAAAAACCAGGACGGGACGGGTCGCGCCTGAACCGGGCTTGTCAGACTTGCTCAAAGCGAATGTTCGATGCGCCCGTCGGTGCCCTTGGTCAGACTGTCGACAGTCACGCCGTCGGCATCGACCAGTTCGACCTGCAGCGGCATCTTGCCGAGTGCGTGCGTGGCACACGACAGGCACGGATCGTAGGCACGAACCGCTACCTCAAGATGGTTGAGCAGGCCCTCGGTCACTTCGTTGCCGTCGATGTATTCGTCGGCCACCGAGCGCACTGATTCATTCATCGCCTGATTGTTGCTTGTGGTGGACACGATCAGGTTGGCCTTCTCGATCATGCCCTGCTCGTCGATCTTGTAGTGATGGAAGAGGGTGCCGCGCGGTGCTTCGATCACGCCGATGCCCTCGCTGCGCTTCTCGCCGGTGACCACCAGATCATCGCCTGAAATATCATCATCGCCCAGCAGCAGCTCGATGGATTCGGCACAGTAGAGTGCTTCGATCATACGGGCCCAGTGGTAGCCGAGCGTGTCGTGCACGAAGCCGCCGTCGGCAAACGCCCTGAAGCGCTGCCGCGCGGCCTCGGCCAGCGGCGTGCTGATCGAGTCGCAATTGTTCACGCGCGCCAGCGGACCGACGCGATACCAGCCGTTTTCCTTGCCGATCGAGGTCAGGTAGGGGAACTTCATGTAGCTCCACGGGCGGACCTCCTCGCGGATGATGTCCTGATAGCCGCGATAATCGAACTGGTCGAACAGGGTTGATCCGTCGGCGGCGCGGGCACGCAGGCCCCCGTGATACAGCTCCAGCTCGCCCTGCGGGCTGATCATGCCGAGGAAGCTTGTGTTCAGCGTGCCGAACTTGCGATTCTCCGGATGCGCCAGATGAATCTTCTCATTCAGGGAAACGGCTTCCTCACACCAGGTCTTGATATCCTTGATATCGGCCAGCAGGACCTTGCGCTCTTCCTTGCTCAGCGACTTGTTCATGCCGCCTGGGACGGCTGCAGAGCCATGCACGCGCTTGCCGGCAATGGCGGCGATGATCTGCTGGCCGTACTTGCGCAGCTTCACACCCTTGACGGCGGTTTCAGGATATTTTTCGATGATGCCGACGATATTGCGCTTGGTGACATCCGAGCCGAACCCGAACAGCAGGTCGGGTGAGGAGAGATGGAAGAAGTGCAGGGCATGCGATTGCAGCGTCTGGCCGAAGTGCAGCAATTGCCTGAGCTTCAGGCTGCTCGGGGTGAGGTCCTCCACGCCGACCAGTTGATCCACGGCCTTGGCAGCAGCCAGATGGTGACTCACCGGGCAGATACCGCACAGACGCTGCACGAAGGTCGGGACCTCCCAGAACGGGCGGCCCTGGATGAATTTCTCGAAGCCGCGAAACTCCACGATATGCAGGCGGGCTTCACGCACATGATGCTCGGCATCGAGCAGCAGGGTGATTTTCCCATGCCCCTCGACGCGCGTTACCGGATCGATGGCCACGCGGCGCAGTTGTTCACTCATAATAATCTCCTGTCAGCTCAATAGGGTGAATGGAATCAGTCATAATGCAGGATTTCCTTGGGCAGGCTCGGCTCCTTGCCTGCCAGCAGATCGGTAATCACCTTCATGAAGGCCTCGGCCGGCGGCGGACATCCGGGCAGGTAGTAATCCACATGCACCACCTCGTGGATCGGATGCACCTTGGAAAGCAGCAGGGGAAGCTCGACATCATCCGGGATCATCGGGTTTTCGACCCCGACACCATCCAGATAGGCCTCTTCCAGGCATTCCTTGAGGGTATAATGATTACGCATGGCCGGTACGCCGCCGTTGATGGCGCAGGCTCCGACCGCGATGATAATCTTGCAATTCTCGCGGAATTCCTTGAGGACATGCACGTTCTCGGCATTACACAGGCCACCCTCGATCAGTCCGATGTCACAGGCACCGCAGTGCTTGATATCAGTGATCGGCGAGCGGTTGAACTCGACATGTTCAAGCAGCCCGACGATCGCTTCGTCGATGTCGAGCAGGGACATATGGCAGCCAAAGCAGCCGGCCAGAGAGGTAGTGGCTACACGGATTTTCTTAGTGCTCATCGGCATGCTTTCCTTTCTTCAGGATAACCGGCTCCACGCCGGGCTCGGCCACAGTATGCAGATCGAAGGTGCGGCGCCCGATGGGCACCTCGTAGCCATGCTCCTTGATCAGGATGGCGCCGACCGGGCAGATGTGTGCTGCCAGATCGTCGGTGGTGATATCGGTATCGGCAAGCTGGCCACTCTCGGAATTGACGATCAGCCTGGCATCGACACCACGTCCGGTGATGGCAAACACGTCCTTGCCATCCACCTCGCGACTGGCCCGCACGCATAGCTCGCACATGATGCAGCGGTCGCGATCCAGCACGATGCCTTCATGCGACGCATCCACCTCGCGGCGCGGGTAGAATTGCGGGAAATGCCCGTCGAGCATGTCCAGGTGGTAGGCCACGGCCTGCAGCGTGCAGTCGCCGGTTTTCTCGCAGGCAGGGCAGAAATGATTGCCCTCGACGAACAGCATCTGCGTGATGGTTTTACGCACGCCGTTGAGAGCCTCGGTGTTGTTGCTTACCTCCTGCCCGCTGGCGGCAGGCAGGGTACATGCCGAAGCACTGCGCCCGTTGACTTCCACCGTGCACAGCTTGCAGCTGCCGTGCGGACTCAGGCCCGGGCGGTGGCACAGGTGCGGGATATAGATATCTGCGGCAAGCGCCGCATCCATGATGGTCTGTCCCTCCTCGAAGGGAATCTCGCGACCGTCGATGGTGATGGTGTTGTTATTATTCGTATCGCTCATACCAGGTGTGCCTCCGCATCATCGCGATGACTGATCTGCCGCGCTTCTTCAAGCGCTGCGTCCAGGTCGAAATGGGGTTCGAATTCGCTGTCGTGTACCAGACGTTGCTCGAAGATATGCGGGAAACGCTCCAGCGCATCGAGCAGCGGGTTGGGTGCGGTCTGTCCCAGGCCGCAGTGAGAACGACGCTTGACCATGGTGGCCATGCGGAACATCTCGTCCACATCGGACTTCGTGCCGTGCCCCGAGGCGATCTTGTCCAGGCCGTTTTTCAGCAGTGTGGTGCCGACCCGGCACGGCGTGCAGAAGCCGCAGCTCTCGTGCGCGAAGAAGTGCGTGAAATTGCTCACGACATCGAGCAGGTCGCTGTCCTTGCCGTACACCATGAAGGAACCGCCGGTGGCCAGATCCTCGAAGCCGAGCTTGCGCTCGAACTCGTCCGGCGCGATCAGCGTTCCGGAAGGTCCGCCGACCTGCACGGCCTGCACATCCTCGGCGCCGCAGTCGTCCAGAATGCGCTGGATGCTGACACCGAAAGGATATTCATAGGCGCCGGGCGTCGTGCAGTCTCCACTGATGCTGAGAATCTTGCTGCCTGCCGACTTGTCGGAACCGTGGCCGCTGAACCAGGCGCCGCCGTGCACGGCAATATGAGCCGCAGCTGCCAGCGTTTCGACATTGTTGACCACGGTTGGTTGTCCGAGATAACCCCTGGTTACGGGAAACGGCGGGCGCACACGCGGAATACCGCGCTTCTGCTCCATGGATTCGATCAGTGCCGATTCCTCGCCGCAGATATAGGCGCCGGCACCGATGATGATTTCAATATCGAAATTGAAATCCTGCAGCCCGAGAACCTTCTCGCCCAGCAGACCGGATTTCTTGCGGCGCTCCAGGACTGCCTGCAGGTCCTTTAACAGGTAACGATATTCCCCGCGCAGGTAGAGGTAGCCTTTCTGTGCTCCAATGATATGGCCGCAGATGGTCATGCCCTCGAAGACTGCGTGGGCGTGGCTGGTTAGCAGGATGCGGTCCTTGAAGGTTCCGGGTTCGCCCTCATCGGCATTGCACACCACATAATGCGCATCGCCCTTGGCCTGGCGGCAGAACTTCCATTTCATGCCAGTGCCGAAACCGGCACCACCGCGTCCGCGCAGGCCGGATTGCGTGATTTCGTCCAGCATGGGCTCCGGCCCTTTCTCAACAGCCGCACGCAGGCCGGCTCCCGTCTCGAAGGGCGTGCCCAACAGCAAGCCGTTCTTGCGCACATTGTCATGCACCCGGAACCACTCAACCGGCCAGTCCTCGACCGGCGTGCCTGTCTCGACCTGTTCGGCAATCTGCTCAAGGCGCAGGGCGGTGAGCTGGGTGAGGGTGCGCCCGTTGACCAGCAGGGCCGGTCCCTGGTCGCACATGCCGATGCAGGAGGTGGTATCGATGCTCACCGCACCATCCGCGCGGGTTTTACCGGGGGTGACCCCCAGGCGCTCAGACAGGCTGTGCATCATGGATACATCGCCGCAACTGGTGCAATTGCTGAACATGAAGTCGTAAATCCCGCGGGGCTCGCGATGGAAGAAGGAATAGAAATCGACCACCGATTCGACCTGGCTGATCGGCAGGGCCAACTGCCTGGCCAGTTCGGCGATGGATCGCTGAGGGATGTGGCGCTCGCGTTGCTGAATATCGAACAGCAGGTGCAGGAGATGCTCGTTATCCGCTTGGTTTCGGGAGGTGCCGGGTTGCTTGCCCGGCCCGTTTTCAGACTTCATGGAGGGCTCCTTTAAAGGCGTTTACATGGTATAGGTTTATACCCCTTAAAAAAAGGGGTGAATGGCCATTATTGGCCTGTTTTTGAAAAGAGAATTTCATAGCAGTTGCCCGCTTCCGGCGATATCGATCATCATGCTGAAGCCGAGCAGGATGGTGAGCGTCCCGATGCCCAGTTGCAGGTACTGGTGCATACCGGCATAGCGTCTGGCGGAAAGACGCAGAGGCAGCATGATGGCGGCGGAAAGGGCTGCCATGCCACCGATCGAACCGAGCCCGAACAGGGCGATGTAGATCATACCCATGCTGAAAGACTGAACGGTTTGCAGGGTCAGCACGATCAATGCCGCGGAGCCGGCCATGCCGTGCATCATGCCGACCAGCAGGGCGCGAACCGGAAAGCGTTCGGTGTGCATGTGCTCATGACTGACGGATGCATGCCCGGAGGCTGTATGGGCAACATCGTCGGCGTGCGAATGCGCATGGAGATGCAGTGTTCCGTCGGCATGACGGTGGGCATGGAAGTGGATGCGTTCGCGCATGAAGCGCCGGACGACATCAATGCCGAGCATGACAAGCATGATGCCAACTGCGAATTCCAGCGTCATGGCCATATGTTCGGGAATCATGTGGTCCAGCAGCATGACCAGCGAGCCGAAGGTAAAAAGGGTAAGGGTATGACCGAGTCCCCACATCGAACCCATGCCGAGCGATTCACGCATGGAAGGCGAGCGGGTCACCAATGAGGCCACGGCCGCCACATGATCGGATTCCATCGCATGGCGCATGCCCAGCAGGAAGCCAAGAATCAATACCTCAGTCATTTGTTGTTCCTTGTTGAAGTGTCGCTGCTGCCACAGCCGCCTGACCGAGCGCCAGACCGCCGTCACCCAGTGGAAGATGCTGCGCGCTTAGGACATGCAGGCCCCGTGCGACGAGTTGTCGCGTGACCGATTCAAGCAGCAGCCGGTTCTGGAATGATCCGCCGCACAGTACCACGCTGCTTACGGCATGCTCGTGGCAAAGCCGAACTGCCAAATCACAGACGGCGGCACTGACAGTTTGATGGAAGCTTGCAGCAAGTACGGCCCGATCTTCGCCCGCGCTTAATGCGCCAAGCAATGCCGTCCACATCGGCTTCCAGTTGATTGTCAGCAGTCCATTTTCTTCATCGTTATCAATGGCATAGGGGAACGGGGCCTGCTGAGGCTTGCGCGCATTCCATGCAAGGGTCTCTAACTCGATGGCCGCCTGACCTTCGTAGCTTACCTCATCCCGGCAGATACCCAGCGCGGCCGCCACCGCGTCGAACAGCCGGCCGCACGATGAGGTGAGCGGGGAATTCAGCTGCTTGCCCAGCATGTCGCGTAGCAGCGCAATGGGTTTGCTGCCCAAATATTTCAGTATGTCGGTTTCACTGAATGTCGCCTCGATATCATCCCAGCCCAGAGAATCCAGGTGCGCAAAGGTGTTGCGCCATGGTTCGCGGATGGCTCGCGTGCCTCCCGGCATGGGAACATGCCCGAAGCATCCCAGCCGCCTGTATTGCGTGAAATCCGCAAGCAGGAATTCGCCGCCCCAGATCGTTCCGTCCTCGCTGTATCCGAGGCCGTCGAGCGCGACGCCGAGAACGGGGGCGTTTCCGGGCGGCATCCTGTGTTCGGCCATCACTGCAGCGATGTGGGCGTGATGATGCTGGACTGCAATGAGCGGGATGCCGGAAGTCCCGGACATATCGGTGCCGATACGCGTGGAGAAATAATCCGGATGCTTGTCCACGGCAATGGCCTGTGGCTCGAAGCCGTACATCTGCGCATATAGATTCATGGCTGTGAGAAAATCATCATGGCTTGCAGCGTTTTCAAGATCACCGATGTGCTGCGAGATGACGGCCTTGCCTGTGCCTTGCCGGGTGTCGAGCTGGCAAAAGGTGCTTTTCATTTCTGCGCCCATGGCCAGCACGCGCGGCATGGCAGCAAAGCCGTCATGCAGCAGCAGCGGGGCAGGGGCATACCCGCGGGCACGGCGCAACAGGTGGGTTAAGCCGGCCATGACCACAGCCACCGAATCATCCAGCCGGTTGACGATCTCACGGTCGTGCAGCAGGAAGGCATCCGCAATGCAGGACAGGCGATGCAGGGCATCATTGTTGTCGATGCATTGCGGTTCGTCGCTCAGATTGCCCGAGGTCAGCACAATGGGGTGTTCAAGGCGTTGCATCAGCAGGCTGTGCAGCGGCGAGTAAGGCAGCATGAATCCGAGCCGTTCCTGCCCGGGGGCCACGCCATCGGCCACCCGTTCGCTATCGGACTTGCGGGCGAGCAACACGATGGGGGCCTCCGTGGAGGTCATAAGTTCGGCTTCTGCCGTATCGAGATGTGCAAAGCGCGTGACTGATTCGAGATCGGCGGCCATCAGGGCAAAAGGCTTGGCATCCCGCTGCTTGCGGGCGCGCAGTCTCTCGACGGCGTCAGTATTACAGGCATCTACGGCCAGATGAAAGCCTCCGATGCCCTTGATGGCAACGATGCTGCCTTCGCGTAGCGCCGCTGCCGCCAGGTCGATGCTATCCATGGCAAGCCCGTCCGGGGCATTCAGGCGCCGTCCATGCGCATCGGCGAACCAGAGTTGCGGGCCACATTGCGGGCAGGCATGAGCCTGGGCATGGAAACGTCTATCAGCCGGGTTGTTGTATTCCGAGCTGCATGCATCGCACATGGAAAAAGGGGCCATGCTGGTATTCGGCCTGTCAAAGGGAATGCTGCGTGTGATGCTCAGGCGCGGGCCGCAATGTGTGCAACTGGTAAACGGGTAACCGTAGTGACGACTGAGCGGATCAAAAATGTCGGCCAGACAAGCCGGACATGTGGCGGCATCCGGAGCTACCGAAACGCTGATCCTGCCTGTTGAACGGCTGTCGACGATTTCGAAGCCGGCGGGTGCCTGCAAGTCTTTGATCGGCAGGTATTCAAGGCTGTCAATGCGGGCCAGAGGGGGCACGTCAGAGCTCAGTTGCCGCCTGAAATTTTCCAGGGCGGGGCTTTCTCCCCAGGCATGAATCAGCACACCATCGTCATCGTTGAGCACGTTACCGGTAATGCCAAGCCGGGTGGCCAGATGCCATACGAAGGGGCGAAAACCGACCCCTTGCACCTGGCCGCGAATCCGGATCGAGGTTGCCATGCTCATGCGTCCCTCAGCAGATCCGTGGCAGTTGTTCGCCGGCCAGCCAGTCGACGATACGATTGCCACCAAAAGCAGTTTCCATCTGGACCAGATGCTGTGCATCTTCCACCACCCGGCCGATGATGGCTGCGCCCCTGCCCAGCGGGTGGGCCTGCATGGCGGCCAGCAGCGGGGCGGCATCGGCGGCAGGGCAGATGCAGATCAGTTTGCCCTCGTTGGCAACATACAGCGGATCAAGCCCCAGCAGTTCGCAGGCGCCGCGTACGTCAGCCTTCACAGGAATAGCCGATTCGTCGAGCAGCATGCCTGCGCCGGATTGCAGGGCCAGTTCATTCAGGGTGGTGGCAAGGCCACCGCGCGTCGGGTCGCGCAGACAGTGAATGTCGGGGGCCACGTCCAGCATGGCTGCGACCAGCGTGTGCAGGGCGGCCGAATCGGATTGCAGGGTGGTGGAAAAGCTCAGGCCCTCCCGGCTGGAAAGCACGGCCATGCCGTGATCGCCGGTGCTGCCGGAGATGAGGATGGCATCACCCGGTGTGGCAAGCTCTCCGGAGATGTTCACGCCGTCCGGCACCATGCCTACGCCGGTTGTAGTGATAAAAACGCCGTCTGCCTTGCCCTTCTCAACCACCTTGGTGTCGCCGGTGACCACTGGTACGCCGGCCGCGTTTGCCGCATCGGCCATGGATTTCACGATGCGTTCCAGATCGGCCAGTGGCAGACCTTCCTCGAGGATGAAGGCTGCCGACAGATAAAGCGGAACAGCGCCGGACATGCATACATCGTTGATCGTGCCGTGCACCGAAAGCGAGCCGATATCGCCGCCGGGGAAAAACAGCGGTGAGATCACATGCGCATCGGTGCTGATCACCATGCGTCCGGCCGGCACGCCGAAGGCCGCCTGGTCGTTGCGCTGCGCCAGCAGCGGGTTGTCGAGGTGGCGCATGAAAACCTCCTCGATCAGCCGGGCCATGGCGCGCCCGCCGCTGCCGTGGGTCATGTCGACGACACCTTTCATGCTATGGCTCATGACCTGGCCTCCATGGCTGTCCCGGCTGAGGCAGATCTCCTGCCGTAGCTGTACCACGCGGCACAGGCACCTTCGGAGCTGACCATGCAGGCGCCCTTGGGGTCTTCCGGCGTGCATGCGGTGCCGAACAGCCTGCATTCGTCTGGCCGGCTCACGCCGCGCAGCACGGCCGGGCATATGCAGCCCTTGTTCTCTGCAACATCCACGCCCTGCATGGCAAAGCGTTTCTCGGCATCGAACTGACTGTACCCATCCCTGATCTGCACCGCGCTGTTCGGCAGCACGCCCAGTCCACGCCATTCAAACAGCGCGCGCGGCTCGAAGGTTTCGTCCATAAGTGCCTGCGCTTTCTGATTGCCGGTTTCGCTGACTACGCGCATGTACTGATTCTCCACGGCATGCCGTCCCTGGTTGATCTGGCGCAGCAGCATCAGCGTGGAAGCCAGCACATCCAGTGGCTCGAAGCCGGCGATAACAATAGGCATGGCGTAGCGCCCGGAACAATCAGCATAGGCACGGCTGCCGATGATGGTGCTGACATGCGACGGGCCGAGAATGCCATCGATCTGCGCCTCGCCGCTATCCAGGATGTGCGCCATGGCTGGCGGCGTCTGCACATGGTTGCAGTACACGCTGAAATTATTCAGCTGCATGGCCCTGGCGATTTTGAGCACGGCGGCGGTGGGTGGCGTGGTGGTTTCGAAACCGATGGCGAAGAACACCACCTGCCGGTCAGGATTGGCCTGTGCGATGCCCAGCGCATCGGTGGCCGAATAGATCATGCGGATGTCCGCACCGCGTGCTTTCGCCTTGTGCAGCGAGTCCTTTTTGCCGGCCGGCACGCGCATCAGGTCGGCATAGGTACACAGGATGACATCCTCACCTTCGGCCAGCCGGATGGCGGCCTCGATTCTGCCGGCCGGCAGCACGCACACCGGGCAGCCGGGGCCATGCACGAAGCACAGGTTGTCCGGCACCAGGTCCTGGATGCCATAGCGAAAAATCGCATGCGTATGGCCGCCGCAGAATTCCATTAGGCGGTAGGTCCGGCCTGTATCGGCCTCTGCACGGATGGCCTCGGCCATGATCCGCGCGGTGGCGCCATCCCTGTACTCGTCGAGGTATTTCATGCGTCTGCAGCCCGCATCTCGGCAAACATGGCCAGCGTGTTTTCGGCTTCCTGTGGATCGATGCGTTCGAGTGCGAATCCGACATGCAGCAGCACATAGTCGCCGACATCCACCCTATCCAGCAGCACGGTGGAAACATCTTTCTGGATGCCATCGAGCTCAACCACGGCGGATTCCGCCTCGCTATCCAGCGAAACCACCCGGGCTGGTACGGCCAGGCACATCTCAGGCCTCCGCGAGTTCGGGAGAGCGATTCATCAGCATCGCTTCATGCGTGCTGCGCAGCCAGCCGTACCAGTCCTGCAGGCCATCACCGCTGGTGGCCGAGACCTGCAAAACCTTGATCTCAGGGTTGACCCGGCGGGCATAGGCGATGCACTGCTCGACATCGAAGTTCAGATGCGGCAGCAGGTCGACCTTGTTCAGCAGCATCAGGTCGGCGGCGTGGAACATGTCCGGGTATTTCAGCGGTTTATCCTCGCCTTCTGTCACCGAGAGAATCACCACCTTGTGCGCCTCGCCGAGATCAAATGAGGCGGGGCAGACCAGATTGCCGACATTTTCGATGAACAGCAGACTATCGTCTTCGGGGGCAAGCTTTTCCAGCGCATGCCCGACCATGTGCGCATCGAGATGGCAGCCCTTTCCTGTGTTGATCTGGATGGCTTTGACGCCTGTCGCCCGGATACGTTCGGCATCGAGCACGGTCTGCTGGTCACCCTCGATGACTGCCATAGGGGCCTCGTCCGACAGGTCGGTGATGGTGCGGGTGAGCAGGGTGGTCTTGCCCGAGCCAGGGCTGGACACAAGGTTCAGTGCCAGTATGCCTCGTTCGGCAAAAATCCCCCTGTTCCCGGCCGCATACGCGTTGTTCTTGCTCAGGATGTCCTGCTCGATGCGCAGGATGCGCGACGGGTCCATGCCCGGCGCATGGGCCGCCATCACGCCGTGGGCGTGGTGGCCATGATGATGCGTGTGCCCATGATCGTGTGCATGGCCCTCAATGGTGGTTTCACCGTGGCCGCAGCCGCAAGTCGTGCACATTACTGCACCTCCAGTTCGCTGATTCTCATTTCTTCACCGGCAATGATGTCCAGTGGATAGTGTCCGCAATCCGGACACGCGTCGAAGCGCGCCTCAATCTCTACCGTATGCTTGCAGGCAGGGCATGTCGCGCGTCCGGCAACAGGGATAATTTCCAGGTGCGCTCCGGCGGCGACCGTTTCCCTGGCGACTGCATCAAAGCTGAAGCGCATGGCCTCAAGTTCAACCCCGGCCAGCGCACCAATTTCAAGCCATACGGTACGCACCCTGCTGAAGCCCTGTTTGCCGGCCTGTTCCTCAATCAATTGCACCACGCCTTCGCATAAAGACATTTCATGCATGCCGGGCTCCGGGGTGCGGCGGAAGGATGTGCTCATCGTTGTCATTCACGTGCTGTAAAACCTTCGCGTTTCTCGTTAGGCAGGCGGCGCTGAAACATGCCCTGACCAGCCGGCCCACCAGAGGGCTCAATGTAATCAGTCTGCACAGTAAGGTTAATATGGGATGAACGGCCGGAAAAAGGATCTCCCCGGAGGCGTCTTCCGTCGGTGAAAACTCAGGTGGCGGAGATATAGCCTTCGAGCTGGGTGATCAGATCGTCCTTCTCCTGCAGGGTGAGGACAACGATATCGCGCAGCGAAATCAGGCCGATGAATTCGTCGCCATCGAATACCAGCAGGTGGCGACATCGTTTTTCTTCCATCATCTTCAGGGCTTCGTCGCTGGTGGCATCGGAGCCGATTTTCAGATGATCGGTATGCATCACATCCTTGATTTTGACCTTGCCGGGTTCGCGGCCCTTGCCGATCACGCGCATCATCAGTTCGCGTTCGGTAAAGATGCCGACGATGCGCGAATGGCTGGTGACCACCACCGAGCCGATGTATTTCTCGGTCATCAGCTGGGCGGCCTCAAGAACGGTATGGTTTTCGTCAATGGTGGAAACGGTTTTATTAATGCCGGAGGTGATTTTCATGGCGGTTCCTCAACAGGGATACTCGAATTGCTTACAGAATAGCAGTCCTGCGCGTCATTGTCATGACCTCAGTTTAGTCGGGTATTATTCGATATCAGTGCTGCGCCCCAGCTTCGAACAGTGGTGCAAACCGACCCGGGTCGTGCTTTTCCAACCCGGCGGAGAGGATGAATCAGACGATCCGGATACAGGATATAGGGAAACAAAAAAGGCCCTGAAAATCGCAATGTTTTCAGGGCCTTTTGACGTTTGGTTGCGGGGGCCGGATTTGAACCGACGACCTTCGGGTTATGAGATTCAAAAATTGATTTAGAGGGGGGGCGATAGCTGGCGAAGCCTCTTTCTATAAGGGTTTCAGATGACTTTCGGGTCAACGTCAACCGTGCCGTATAGAGGCAGTCTAAGCCATTTTTCACCCCGAACGTAAAGCCAAGAAATTCGACATATCTCCAACCAATAGTAAACCAATCCGTAACCAATGGAGAACATGTGTTGGTCATATTGATGGCAAACCGTTGTTTAATCACCAATCAATAGGGAACCAATTCATTTCAAATAAGACAGTCAGTCGTCTTGGTAGTTGTTGGATCGGTTGAGCAAATAGGGATCAATCAGGAACCAGTAACATTCCAATATTAAGCCAATGGAATTCCAATGATCAGTCATTTTGGTCTTTTTATGGTGAATAGGTCACTCGTTGATTGAATCAAATAGGCACCTCCTGTCTCTCATGGTTTGGTGCGGAAAATGACTGTAGATGTTCGTACAATTTGTAGGGGTATGTGCGACATGGTGATTTCCTGCAGGTTTTCGAAACCCATAAAAACATAATAAAAACAACAAGATATAATCTTTTTTGTATTTGGCATCGGGCTTGCCATAGGGATGTCAGCGCAAACCAAGCAAAGGAGACTAATCATGGCGTTAAGACAATGTGCAATTTACGGAAAGGGTGGTATCGGTAAATCCACCACAACCCAGAACCTGGTTGCCGCTTTGGCGGAACTGGGCAAAAAAGTGATGATCGTCGGCTGCGATCCAAAGGCTGACTCGACCCGTCTGATCCTTCATTCCAAGGCTCAGAATACCATTATGGAAATGGCCGCCGAGGCGGGCACCGTGGAAGATCTGGAACTGGAAGATGTATTAAAAGCCGGCTACGGCGATATCAAGTGTGTTGAATCCGGTGGTCCGGAGCCGGGCGTCGGCTGTGCCGGTCGCGGCGTGATCACTGCCATCAACTTCCTCGAGGAAGAAGGTGCGTATGAAGAAGACCTGGACTTCGTGTTCTACGATGTGCTGGGCGACGTGGTGTGTGGCGGCTTCGCCATGCCGATTCGTGAGAACAAGGCTCAGGAAATCTACATCGTCTGCTCCGGCGAGATGATGGCCATGTATGCAGCCAACAACATCGGCAAGGGTATTGTGAAATATGCTCATTCCGGTGGCGTTCGTCTGGCTGGTCTGATCTGTAACTCACGTAACACTGCTCGTGAAGATGAGCTGATCATGGAACTGGCCCGTCAGATGGGCACCCACATGATTCACTTCGTACCTCGCGACAACGTGGTGCAGCGTGCTGAGATCCGTCGTATGACTGTGATCGAATATGATCCGACAGCCAAGCAGGCCGATGAATATCGCACCCTGGCGAAGAAGATCGTCGACAACACAAACTTTGTTATTCCTACCCCGATCACAATGGATGCTCTGGAAGATCTGTTGATGGACTTCGGTTTAATGGATGAGGAAGACGAGAGTGTTGTGGGTAAAACCGCAGCTGAACTGGCTGCCGAAGCTGCCACTGCTTAAGCATCCTTCACTTTGCAGCGCTAAGGGGTTGCCGGCAGTGGGGCCGGCAACCTTCCTGCAAGGTTTAATTATCAGACCCATATCCTAAATGAAGACTGTCCACAGATTGGTGGCAGTGACAGGAGATATCGATGAGCACCATGACAACAGAACAAACAGAGGCTCTGATTCAGGAAGTACTTGAAATCTATCCTGAGAAAGCGAAGAAGGACCGTGCCAAGCATCTGGCTGCCAACGACCCGACGCTGGAGCAATCCAACAAATGCATTACATCCAACAAGAAATCACTGCCCGGCGTGATGACCATCCGCGGTTGCGCCTATGCAGGCTCCAAGGGCGTGGTGTGGGGTCCGATCAAGGACATGATCCACATCAGCCACGGTCCTGTCGGCTGCGGCCAGTACAGCCGTGCCGGCCGTCGTAACTATTATGTCGGCACCACAGGTGTGAACACCTTCGGCACCATGAACTTTACCTCGGACTTCCAGGAAAAGGACATCGTGTTCGGTGGCGACAAGAAGCTGGACAAGTTGATCAGCGAGATCGACACGTTGTTCCCGCTGAATAAGGGTATTTCCGTACAGTCCGAGTGCCCGATCGGTTTGATCGGTGATGACATCGAGGCTGTATCCAAGCGCAAGTCCAAGGAAATCGAGAAGCCGGTTGTGCCGGTTCGTTGCGAAGGTTTCCGCGGCGTCTCGCAGTCTCTTGGCCACCATATCGCCAATGACGCCATCCGCGACTGGGTGCTACCGACCCGTGATAACGACAACAGCTTCGAAACCACTCCGTACGACGTGTCCATCATCGGCGATTACAACATCGGCGGCGATGCCTGGTCCTCGCGTATCCTGCTTGAAGAGATGGGTCTGCGCGTGGTCTCGCAGTGGTCCGGTGATGGCACGCTGGCAGAGATGGAGCTGACCCCGAAAGTGAAGCTCAACCTGCTGCACTGCTACCGCTCGATGAATTACATCTCCCGCCATATGGAAGAGAAGTACGGGATTCCATGGGTTGAGTACAACTTCTTCGGTCCGACCAAGATCGCCGAAAGCCTGCGCAAGATCGCTTCATATTTTGATGATTCGATCAAGGAAGGTGCAGAACGCGTGATTGCCAAATACAACGCTGAAATGGAGCCGATTATTGCCAAGTTCCGTCCTCGTCTGGAAGGCAAGCGCGTGATGCTCTACGTCGGTGGTCTTCGCCCGCGTCATACCATAGGTGCATATGAAGATCTGGGCATGGAAGTGGTTGGTGCAGGCTACGAGTTCGGTCACAACGACGACTACGACCGCACCATGAAGGAAATGGGCAATGCCACGCTGCTCTATGATGATGTGACCGGCTATGAATTTGAAGAATTCGTCAAGGCGGTCAAACCGGACCTGATCGGTTCCGGCATCAAGGAGAAGTACATCTTCCAGAAGATGGGTATCCCGTTCCGTCAGATGCATTCCTGGGATTATTCCGGTCCGTACCATGGTTATGACGGCTTTGCCATCTTTGCCCGTGATATGGACATGACCCTGAATAATCCTTGCTGGGGCAAGTTGATCGCTCCATGGAATGCCACCGGGTCCGAAGCCGCTGCCAAGGCAGCCTGATATTCCAACGAGTCCGGCGGGGTTCGCCCCGCCGGACCCTGACCTCAGATAAGGCACGAAGAACCAAAATAAAAACACCGTCCACAGATTGGTGGCGTGTAGGAGAGAAAAATGAGTCAGAATGCAGAAAACATCAAGCCGAGTTACCCGCTGTTTCGCGATGACGAATACAAGGAAAACCTCGCCAACAAGCAGAACATGTATGAAGAGAAGCACGAAGCCGGCAAGATCCAGGAGATCTTCGACTGGACCACAACCGGGGAGTACCAGAAGATCAACTTCGAACGTGAGGCGTTGACCGTCAATCCGGCCAAGGCCTGCCAGCCTCTGGGTGCAGTGCTGTGTGCACTGGGTTTCGAGAAGACCCTGCCGTATGTGCATGGTTCGCAGGGCTGTGTGGCTTACTTCCGTACCTACTTCAACCGTCATTTCAAGGAGCCGTGCGCCTGTGTGTCCGATTCCATGACCGAGGATGCAGCAGTGTTCGGCGGCCAGAAGAATATGAAAGACGGCCTGGAGAATGCAAAGGCGCTTTACAAGCCTGAGATGATCGCAGTTTCCACCACCTGTATGGCCGAGGTGATCGGTGACGATCTGAACGCCTTCATCGGTAACGCCAAGAAAGAGGGCTTTGTCGAGCAGGAGTTCCCGACTCCATTCGCACACACGCCGAGTTTCGTCGGCAGTCATACCACTGGCTGGGATAACATGTTCGAGGGCATTCAGCGCTATTTCACGCTGAATCACATGGAAGGCAAAGAGGTCGGTTCCAACGGCAAGATCAATATTGTGCCGGGCTTCGAGACCTATCTCGGCAACTACCGTGTGATGCGCCGTATGATGGAAGAAATGGGTGTGGAATACAGCCTGCTGTCCGACCCTTCCGAGGTGATGGATACGCCGGCCGACGGTAAGTTCCGCATGTATGCCGGTGGCACTACGCTGGACGAGATCAAGGATGCCCCGAATGCGCACGATACGCTCTTCCTGCAGCCCTGGCAGTCTGTGAAGTCGAAGAAGTTCACCAAGCTGACCTGGAAACAGCCGACATCGGATATCAACATTCCGATGGGTCTGGAGTGGACCGATGCCTTCCTGATGAAGGTGAGCGAGTTGACCGGCAAGCCGGTTTCCGAGTCACTTTCCACGGAGCGCGGTCGTCTGGTCGACATGATGACCGACTCGCATGCCTGGCTGCATGGCAAGCGCTTCGCACTTTATGGCGACGCCGACTATGTGATGGGTATGACCAAGTTCCTGTTGGAACTGGGTGCAGAGCCGACAGATATCCTGTGCAATCACGCCAACAAGCGCTGGAAAAAGGCTATGGAAACCATGCTGGCTGAGTCCCCGTACGGCAAGAATGCCGAGGTGCATATCGGTAAGGATCTGTGGCACTTCCGTTCGCTGATGTTCACGAACAAGCCGGACTTTATGATCGGCAACAGCTACGGCAAGTTCATCGAGCGCGATACGCTGCATAAGGGTGACGAGTTCCAGGTGCCGCTGATCCGCATCGGCTTCCCGATCTTCGACCGTCACCATCTGCATCGTATGACCACGCTGGGTTACGAGGGTGCGATGTACATCCTGACCACTCTGGTGAACAGCATCCTTGAGCAGCTGGACAAGGAAACCATGGGTATGGGGACCACTGACTACAACTACGACCTGGTTCGTTAAGGGCTGCACCAAACAGCAAGCGGTAAGGGCGGGGGAGCAATCCCCCGCCCGGACCCGACAAAAGAATAAGGAGAGTAGTCATGCCAATGGTCATGCTTAGAGAGAATGCCGCGGGTGATATGACCTTGTATGTCGCCAAGAAGGATCTGGAAGATGTGGTTACATCCATCGAGTTCGATCAGCCGGATAAATGGGGCGGAACGATCACCATCGGAGATGGCACCAGCTTCTATATCGACCCGCTTGATTGCCCCCCCAAAATGCCCATCTCGTTGCGCGCACGTCGCGGTTGAGGGCCTGCAAGCAGCCGGAGCACATATGGACTGGCTAAAAATATTGAATATTGAATCCAAGGAGATTTGTTATGGCACTTTATATTGTAGCTGATGAATGCATTTCGTGTGGCGACTGCGAGCCGGTCTGCCCTACCGCATCAATCTTTGAAGGTAAGATTGTGTTTGAAATTACCAAGGAAACCTGTACGGAGTGCGAGGGTGATTTCGATAAGCCGCAGTGTGTGAAGGTTTGTCCTGTAGACAACTGCATCCTGCCGATCGCGGCTTAAGGAAGATCATCATGGCCAGGAAAGGATTATCCCGCGATCTGGCGTTGCGCATCGGCCTTGCCGCCCGCGCCATGCCGGACATCGAGCCTAAAACGCTGTTGGATGCTCTGGTTGAGGCAGTGGCTATGCCGCTGACCGACAGCAAGCTGAAGGCGCTCGGTATTGAACAGCTGAACAGCGGAGCTCTGTCGGCTATAACAACGGAAAATCTTGAACAGGCCGTGAAATTTCTGCGCGGGGAGGAGGGCGTATCTCCCCGCTTTGCAGAGCCACGGCCCTATACAGAGGGGGATATCCCAGATTCGATACGCGTGGCTCTCGCCTCGAATGGCGAAGACAAGCTCGACGGGCATTTTGCCTCCTGCGAAGGTTTTCTCGTTTACCAGATTTCAGCTACTGAGGCTCGTCTGATTGATGTGCGCAGCACTGAAGGTGCCGCAGATGCGGATGATAAAACGGAATGGCTGGTCAATCAGATCAACGATTGTCATGTGCTCTACGTTGTCTCCGTGGGTGGACCTGCCGCTGCCAAGATTATCAAGTCGGGGCTCTACCCGATCAAGCTTCCAAACGGCGGGATTGCCGGTGAGGTGCTTGCCCAGTTGCAGGACGTGCTGGCAGGGAGTCCGCCACCATGGCTGGCCAAGATTCTCGGCGCAGCCCCTGAAGAGCGGGTGCGTTTCGAATCCGGTGAAGATGCATGGGATCAGGAAGAGGAGAAGGCAGCTTGATCGAGCAGGCTACCATTGATGCCATTGTGGCACACGTCGAATCCGGCGAGCTCGATGAACAGTGCATCACTGTGCTGCGCAGCGAGTTTCCCGGTCTGCACTTCACCTGGTGCATGGATGATGATATCGGTTCCGAAGAAGCGATACTGGAAAGAGAAGGCTTTAATCTCTACCTGGTTAATGGCCAACAGCATTGCCTGAGCCTGACCACCGATCCCTCCATCGCCAACGGGGTTGTGATCGCTGAAGTCATCGAGTAGGGCTGTGAACGTGGTCCGCATGGATCAGTCGCCCTTATTGCCCGGTCCGGATTCAGCTACGCTTGAGCTGGAGAAATCGGCACGTAATCTGGCTATGCCGATCGGCGATTGCAGCCTGTGCAGATATCGTGACTCCCTGCTGGGTTTGTCAAAGTGCAAACCCGGCGATGCCTGTGTCGCAGTAGAGAGCGGTCGGCAGATATTCCGTTTTTTCCGCAACAATCCCGAACTCGCCGTCGAGTATATGGATGATGATTTCTGGGAGCGTCGCGCCATCGTGGCAGGCATTATTCCGCTTCAGGAACTGTCCGCACTGATCGATGATGTTGATGCCACGGTACGCCGCTCGGTGGCCCGGCGTATCCCGGTGATGCTGCTGCCGCGCCTGATGCAGGATCCGGACCGGGAGGTGCGAATTCTGGTGGCCGAACGTCTTCCTGCATCCCGGTTGATGAAAATGCGCTACGACGACGATTATCTGGTACGCGCCATGGTCGCTAAAAAAGCACCCCAGGGCACATTGATTCATATGATGCATGACCCCGACGAGCTTGTTCGCAAGGAGGTTGCTATGCGACTTCCCGAGGGCAGCCATGTGCTGATGATCAATGATCCGTCGCCGGTGGTTCGTCGCATTCTTGTTCGAAAAATCACTGATCGGCAGGCGATACGTCTGTTGGGTGATGAAGATCTTATCGTGCAGTTGGAAGCGATTGCGCGTGTGCCTGTGGATGCTCTGCACTTGCTGGATGGCGATAGCGATTCGGATGTGCAGCAGGCGGTTTCCCGTCGCCGCGAGCAGGGAAGCGCCCCATGAATAAGCTGTTTTTCAATATTTATGTCAATCAAACTGGAGATTTAATATGTTAATCGATACCTATGAAGAGAATCAATTGCTGATTAATGTCAATTTCAAGGCTGCGGCAGATGCTCCCGGCACGCAAGGCTATCGCGGTGAGCTGGTTCTCATTGAGGGTGAGGTGGCCGATGCCAAGGGTCGCAGGAAGCCTCCGCACGCAGTGCTGCGTAATGCTGTATTGCTCAGCGTGAATGACAAGATTCAGTTTATTTGCGGTTGTCTTGATCGGATTGATCTGTTGCCTGTGTTTGTAGAGAAATATAAGGCTGATTTTGCCGCCGATATGGGTGCATTGCTGTTTGTAGTGAATATCACCAGACCGATGCAGGTCGAGTTGGAAGGGGTGAGTTTCGTGCTGATTCCGTTGGTTGAGGGTATTGCCTGGAATGAGTTGGTAGACGAGCTGCGACTCGACAAGGCCGACTTCAAGGGGCAATCGTCTGCACAGAAAATCGTGACTGTCTGGAACGAGTTTAAATCCTACAAGTCAAAGGCCGAGTCCTTGAGTCTGCAAGAGGCCGCAGCATTCACCGCTGATGTGAAGCGCGAGGGCTATGGCGCGGTCTGAGAAGCGGGCGGCTGAATGAAGGCAGTCTCGTGAAAGCAGTCTGGTGAAAGCAACCTACTGAAAGCATAAACGTACAATTGTCGTAAACGTGACACGATGAAGCCCTGTTTTTCGTTGAAAAACAGGGCTTCTGTCATGGCACCTGGTTTGCAACTCCTGATGAAAACAATGGAGTTGCCATGCAGATTGTCGCGAACATCACAAGCCCAATGCTCATCTGGCAACTGGTCAGGCGGCTGACCTGCGGCCTGATGATTATCGTCAATCTGCTGATTGGCACAGTCGGTGCGCATGCCGGCGAAATCAGCGTGGCCGTTGCCTCGAACTTCCTTGCGGCTGAAAGTGAGTTAGTCCGGTCCTTCGAGCAGCACAGTGATCATCGTGTGGTCAGTAGCTCAGGCTCCACCGGCAAGCTCACTGCCCAGATTATGCAGGGCGCACCTTTCGATATCTTTATGGCTGCCGACACGGTGCGGCCGCGTAAACTCATCGAGCTGGGCTTTGCTGCCGAAGAGAGTTTTTTTATCTATGCCACCGGTAGCCTCGCTCTTTGGAGCCCAGCCCCACAATCAGCAGAAAAGCTGAAGGCGATGCTGCTTAATAAACGTTATAAATACCTGGCACTGGCGAATCCGAAAACTGCCCCTTACGGAGCCGCAGCCCTAGAGGCCATGCAATCCCTTGGGCTGGAGAAGCCGGATCGCATGGTCTTCGGTGAAAACATCACTCAGAGCTTCCAGTTTGTGAAAACAGGCCATGCCGATCTCGGTTTCGTGGCGCTCTCACAGCTGATGCATCGGGAGAGTGGTGGAGCCTATTGGCAAGTGCCGGAGCATCTGCATCAACCACTCAGGCAGGCGCTTGTCGTGATCGGCGCATCGGCAAAGCGGGAAGCTGTTTCGTCGTTTTTGGCATTTCTGAAGAGCAAGGAAGCCAGCGTGATCATCGCATCATACGGTTATGCTGTTCCGGGTGAGGAATAGTCGTGTCCGGTATCGAGATGGCACCGGTCTGGCTGACTCTGAAACTGGCAACGGTGACGACCGTCTTGCTGTTGCTGGTAGCTACACCCATGGCATGGTGGCTGGCAGGAACCAAGAGCCGTAGCAAGCCCATCTTCGAGGCGCTGGTAGCGCTACCGCTGGTTTTGCCGCCGACTGTGCTCGGCTTCTATCTGCTGGTGCTGCTCGGGCCCGCAGGCCCCATCGGTTCGTTTATCGAAGCGGTAGGTGGTCCGCGTTTGGTATTCACCTTTGCCGGTCTTGTGTTCGCCTCGGTGCTCTACTCTCTTCCCTTTGTGGTTCAGCCCTTGCAGAACGCCTTTGAAGCGATCGGCAGCGCACCGCTTGAGGTTGCGGCCACCTTGGGAGCCAATGCCCGGGATCGCTTCTTTTCGATTGTGCTGCCGCTGGCCCGTCCCGGCTTTATCACTGCTGCCACGCTCGGCTTCGCCCATACCCTCGGTGAGTTCGGTGTGGTGTTAATGATAGGCGGCAATATTCCCGGGAAGACGCAGGTGCTCTCCGTTGCCATCTACGATCATGTCGAGGTAATGGAATACGGGCAGGCACATATCCTCTCGGCAGGGCTGCTGATTTCATCGTTCACGGTGCTGTTGCTTGTCTACATGCTGAACAGACGTAGCCGCTCCAAGCGTCATGGTAATACCCTGTGAGCAGCGACATCCGTTTTCGTCTTTCTCTCAAGCGTTCAGCGTTTGAGCTTGCTGTTGAGCAGAGCATCCCCGGCTGTGGTGTAACTGCGCTCTTTGGGCCATCAGGCTGCGGGAAGACCACCTTGCTTCGCTGTCTGGCCGGGCTGGAGCAGAGCAGTGGTGAACTGAACGTTGGCACCGAGAAGTGGCAGTCATCCGGTGAGGGCATCTTTCTGCCAGCGGATAGCCGTCCCATCGCCTATGTCTTTCAGGAAGCGGGGCTCTTCCCACATCTTTCAGTTGAAGAGAATTTGCTCTACGGCTGGAAACGAACATCAGCGCATGAACGCCGAATTACACCCGATCAGGTCTATCGCTGGTTAGGTCTTGCGCCGTTGATATCCCGGTCTGTGCACGGTCTATCCGGTGGTGAGAAACAACGTGTGGCCATTGGCAGGGCACTGCTGAGCAGTCCGCGCCTGCTGTTGATGGATGAACCGCTGTCAGCATTGGATGCCATCAGTAAAGTCGAGATTCTGCCATTTCTTGAGCGGCTGCATCGCGAATTGGAGATTCCGGTGGTCTATGTCAGCCATGCCATTGAAGAAGTGGCCCAATTGGCCGATTACATCCTGCAGATGGAGGCAGGGAGGGTGATTGCAGATGGCCCGGCCCTTTCCATGCTATCCCGCTTTGACCGTCGATTGATTCCCGGTGAAGAGCCGGGTGCTGTGATTGAGTCAGAGATTCGCAGGCATGACGATGCTCATTATTTGAGTGAGCTCATTCTGCCCGGTGGTCAGTTGCTGCTGGCGCCACGGCTTGCCGCAAACGCAGGCAGTCCGGTGCGTATCCGCATCCCTGCCCGCGAGGTGAGTATCTCGCTTGCTGTACCGGAAGGCACCTCGATCCTTAACATCCTGCCGGCCCGTATCGTCAATCACAGTGAAGGTGATCCGGGGCGTGTGCTGGTTCAGCTTGAGTTGAACGGGGGAGATACACGCCTGCTCTCGCGTATCTCCCGCTATTCGTGGGACAGGCTTGGATTAGCCAATGGCATGCAGGTACAGGCACAGATTAAGAGTATGGGGTTGGCGAGGTAGAGCGCTGCGGCTTAGACGCACCTGCGCAATTGGCCTATCCTCAGTCAGTAAGAGGAGATGCCATGCCGAAACTGCTGAAAATCCTGCTCGCCTGCCTGATCTGTCTTGGTCTGTTCGCCGGAATCATTAAGTTGGTGACGTGGGTGACAGGTTAAATGCCCGTTTCGATTTTCTTCCTGAAATTAATCGTGTGATGAAGCTTGTTACCAAACAATTCGCTCACTTCAAAGCCATGCGCTGAAACAAGCGATTGAATCTCCTCGCTACTGATTTTGTCAGGATCACCAGCCAGCTCTGAAATGGAGAGGATGCCATCCTCCTTCAAAACCCTGTGAATTTCTTTCAGGTAGCCATCCTTGTTATTCACTTCTCCGATAACGCTTACCATAAACACCCGATCAAAAGCGTTGCTTTCAAGATTGAGGCTATCGCCATCCGTTAATGTGTAATCAACGTTGGTGAGGCCTTTTTTATCCAGTCGTTTTTTGGCGTAGTCCAGCATCTCCTGTTGAATATCGAGCAAGACCAGATTGCCGCTTTTCAGCATCTTTGCGACATGCGTGCTGAAGTAGCCCGGGCCGGGGCCTATTTCCAACACATGATGGTTATCTCTTAAATCCAATCGTTGAATCAATTTCTTAGGTGAGAGAAAGATGTTCCTGAAAGGAATCAGCAGGGTAAAAGCATACTTGGGCGGGAACACACCTTTGCCTGAAAAGCTGTTTTTATATGGGGTAGTCATTTTTTATTTTTATACTCCCTACGCAATGATACAAATATAGATGGGACTTAGGAGATGGGAAACCCGTCACAGTGATAAGAGTGCTCGTTTAGTTATTGTTACAAAGGCTACAATGGGGGTGTCGCGATTCGGTTTGCGACAAGGGTTATATCTCTAATATGCTGATTTTAAAAGATTAAATATCTGGCATTTTCATTGCTCTGGATTCCATAGAGGAGTCCGCATGAAACAGAGCGACATTGCAGAATTGCTGGACGAGCCGGCATGCGAGCATAACAAGAAAGAGAAGTCGGGCTGCGCGAAACCGAAACCGGGAGCGAGTGCGGGCGGCTGTGCTTTCGATGGTGCCCAGATCGCGTTGCTGCCGATTGCTGATGTCGCACATATCGTGCACGGGCCTATCGCCTGTGCCGGTTCTTCATGGGATAATCGCGGCACACGCTCTTCCGGCCCCGAGCTCTACCGCCTTGGCTTCACCACCGATCTCACCGAACAGGATGTGATCATGGGGCGCTCGGAGAAGCGTTTATTCCATTCCATCAAGCAGGCCGTTGAGGATTATTCTCCGGCTGCTGTGTTTATCTACAACACCTGCGTTCCGGCACTGATTGGTGATGATGTGGATGCTGTCTGTAAGGAAGCCACTGAACGCTGGGGCGTGCCTGTCGTCCCTGTAGATGCTGCCGGCTTCTACGGCACCAAGAATCTTGGTAACCGCATCGCAGGCGAGGCGATGGTGAAATATGTGGTCGGCACAGCCGAACCCAAAGCGTTGCCGCAAGGCTCGGAGCGTCCCGGAATCACGGTGCACGATGTGAACCTGATCGGTGAATACAATATCGCGGGTGAACTCTGGCATGTGCTGCCGCTGCTTGATGAACTTGGCATCCGGGTTTTATGTACCCTTTCCGGCGATACACGTTTCCATGAAGTGCAATCGATGCACCGTGCTGAAGTGAATATGATGGTCTGCTCCAAGGCTATGGTGAATGTGGCCCGTAAGCTGCAATCCAGCTATGGCACGCCGTGGTTCGAGGGCAGCTTTTATGGAGTGGAAGACACCTCTCAGGCGCTGCGCGACTTCGCCCGATTGCTCAATGACGATTCCCTCACCGAACGCACCGAGGCGCTGATTGCGCGCGAAGAGGCGAAAGTTAATGAAGCACTTTCCCCGTGGCGCGAGCGGCTGAACGGCAAGCGTGCGCTGCTCTATACCGGCGGTGTGAAGTCATGGTCGGTGATCTCGGCCCTGCAGGATCTGGGCATGACGGTGGTGGCCACCGGCACCAAAAAATCCACCGAGGAAGACAAGGCGCGCATCCGCGATCTTATGGGTGATGAGGCCGTGATGATCGACGACGGTAATCCGCGCGCACTGCTCAAGATCGTGGCCGACTACAAGGCGGATATTCTCATCGCCGGTGGCCGGAATATGTACACCGCGTTGAAGGCGCGCCTGCCGTTCCTCGATATCAATCAGGAGCGTGAATTCGGTTATGCGGGCTACACCGGCATGATCGAACTGGCCCGCCAGTTCGCACTCACTTTAGAAAGTCCTGTCTGGGACGATGTGCGCAGAGCGGCCCCGTGGGCGGACTGTGCAGCACTCGGATATCCGGAAAGTCATCTAACAGGCGGGGAGGTGATGCATGATTGAGGTTCTCAAGCGAAATAAAGCCATGGCGGTGAGCCCGCTGAAAGCAAGTCAGCCGGTGGGCGGTGTGCTCGCCTTTCTCGGCATCAACAGATCCATGCCGATGCTGCACGGTTCGCAGGGCTGTTCCGCATTTGCCAAGGTGTTCTTCGTGCGCCACTTCCGCGAGCCGATCCCCTTGCAGACCACGGCCATGGATCAGGTCAGTTCGGTGATGGGTGCGGATGATAATGTTGTCGAAGGTCTGAAAACCGTTTGCGAGAAGAATAATCCGGCCATCGTCGGTCTGCTCACCACCGGCCTTTCCGAAACCCAGGGTACGGATATCAAACGCACCGTGAAGATGTTCCGCGACAAGCATCCCGAGCATGCAGGTGTTGCCGTGGTCCCGGTGACCACACCCGATTTCACCGGCTCGGCGGAGAGCGGGTTTGCCGCTGCCATCGAGGCGATCATCGATACGCTGGTGCCGGATGCAGGTGAGGCCAACACGAGTCCGGGCATGCGGCCGCGGCAGGTGAATGTGCTGGCAGGCTCCATGCTCACGCCCGGTGATATTGAATACCTGAAGGACACCATCGAGCGCTTCGGCTTGCGTCCGCTTTTCCTGCCCGATCTCGGCGATTCGATGGACGGGCATCTCGGCAATGTGGAATTCAACCCGATTACCGGTGGCGGCACGCCTGTCGAGGATATCGTATCGATGGGGGAATCCGTGGCCACGCTGGTGATCGGAGCATCATTGAACAAGGCCGCCGACCTACTCAAAAACCGCACAGGAGTGCCTGATCACCGATTCTCCAGCCTGATGGGCCTGAGTTCTGTGGATAAGCTGATGCTGGCCTTGAAACAGATATCCGGGGTCTCCGTGCCGCCGCGCATCGAGCGGCAGCGTGCGCAGTTGCAGGATGCCATGCTGGATACACATTTCATGATCGGTCAGGCGAAGGTGGCGATTGCCGGGGACCCTGACCTGTTGTACGGATTTTCCGGGCTGATGCACAGCATGGGGGCAGAGGTGATGGCAGCCGTGGCCCCGGCGCGCGCTGCGATCCTTGAAAGTATCCCGGCAGCTGTAGTCAAGATCGGTGATCTTGAGGATATGGAAAAGATGATTGCCGATCGGAAGCCGGATCTGCTGATCGGCAATTCGCACGCTGCGCATGCGGCCGGGCGTCTGGGTTGCGAGTTTCTGCATGCCGGGTTTCCGCAATACGACCTGCTTGGTGGCTTCCAGCGCACCTGGGTCGGATACGCAGGAACCCGACAGGCGTTGTTTGATCTGGCCAACCTGATGACCGCGCGCGGCAAGGGCGAGATCGAGCCCTATCACTCGGTCTATTCGCAGAAGCAGGACACTGGAATAAATCATATTTCCGCCGGAGGTGGCTATGCAGTTGCAACGGCAGTTGCGCCTGGTTGACCCGATGGTGAATCACGAGTCCAGCCTGAAGGTCGCCTTTGCGACAACGGACATGAAACAGGTGAACCAGCATTTCGGTTCTGCCCGATCCTTCGCTGTGTATGCGGTGAGCGATGAACAGGCGACGTTGCTTGAGGTTGCCCAGTTCGGTCGCCTGGAACAGGACGGCAATGAAGACAAGCTGTCTGTGAAGCTGGCGGCCTTGCAGGGCTGTGCGGCTGTATACAGCCAGGCTGTCGGCTCTTCAGCGGTGCAGCAGTTGCTTCGCATGGGCATCCAGCCTGTGCGCGTTGATCCTGGAAGTCGCATCGCCGATCTGATCGATGCGCTGCAGGAAGAGATGCAGAGCGGCACGCCAGCGCCATGGGTGTGCAAGGCGCTGGCAGCGCAGGTAGGTGCGGATGCCTCGCGCTTCGATGCGATGGAAAACGAGGGCTGGCAGGAATAGCCCGTGCGCTGATTTTTCTAAACTACAAAAAAACCAAGCAAGGAGCATATATGAGCGTAACAGACATGGTCATCGCCGAGGACGACGCGGCACTGGAAACAAAATTCATGCAGGAGATGGTGCGCCAGATGCGCGCATTGGATACCTATGACAGCTATGAGGACTGGTCGGATGCAAAGGTTCTCGATCCGTTCATTCTCACCAAGGAGCGCCGTCAGGAGATTCCGGTTATCGGTGATCCAGATGAACTGGTCATGGCCCGCGTGAAATGTCTGTACAACGCCATTTCGTTCCTGATCGAGAAAGAAACCGGAATGATGGCTGTACCGGTGGTCAATCTTTCGCATGAAGGTTTCGGCCGGGTGCTGATTACGGTCGGTAAGCTGGTTGTGCTGGATCGCTCGCTGAGGGACGTGCACCGCTTCGGATTCAAATCGGTGGAAAAGATGGTCGGTGAAGGCGACAGGATGCTGGCCTCGGCCCTTGCCCTGATTGCCAAATATCCAGAAGTAGCCAAGGAGTAGCCGATGAGTGAAGAAGAACTGAAAGCATTACAGAAAGATGTGCGCAAAAAGAAGCGCATCGCCAGTGAGTGGGCCTCGCAGATGCACGATCTGGTAGAGGACCGCCTGCCGGCAGCCTATGAAGAAATCCCGGGCATCGCGCAGTCCACCTATGATGCCTGCAAGGCCTGGGAAGATGCCGCCAGGATTCTGAGCGAAGCAGAAGGAGGCTGACATGGCAGAAGTGATTACCGGAATTACCCGCAGCGGCGAAGCATGGACGCCGGAGTTCGTGACCGAACTGAATCAATCTACCTGCATCGGCTGCGGCCGCTGCTACAAGGTCTGCCCGCGGGATGTGTTCGATCTGGTCGAGCGCGAAATGGACGACAGCGACTATGATGACGATTACGAGGACATCGATGACGATGTGGTGATGGTAATGTCCATCAAGAATGCCATGGATTGCATCGGTTGCAGCGCCTGCTCGCGCGTCTGCCCGAAGAACTGCCATACGCATTCGCCGCAGGCGGCAAGCGCATGATATTCGGCAGGATCCCCAAACCTGAAAAGCACATCTTCATCTGTCTGCAGAATCGCCCGCCCTTGCATCCGCGAGGTTCATGCGCATCGAAGGGGGCTGCCGCAGTTTACGAAGCCTTTGCCAGACAACTGGAGAGCGAGAAGCTCTTCGGGCGTTTCGCATTGACCAATTGCGGCTGCCTTGGCCCGTGTATGAAGGGGGCAACGGCCATGGTCTACCCGGACGGGGTGATGTATGCAGGGCTTAGCCCTGAGGATGTGCCCGCGATTATCGAGCAGCACCTGAAAGGTGGTAAGCCGGTTGCAGAGAAGCTTATTTCTCCGGATATCTGGGGATAAGGGGGAATAATGGTGCGTCGGACATGAGTGGTCACAAGACAGAAGCCATCGGGCCGGACGAGGCCTTCTGCATGCAGGGCGATGTGTATCAGAGTGAACTCGATTTGTATGATAGCGGGATTGATCTGCCTTACAGCGAAATAATCCATGGCGATTTCGTCGAGTTCTGTAACAGGGTGCTGGGCGAGTTGAATAGCCTGGGAATTGATGCAGGCAGGATGCCGTATGCGAGCGTGGATGACTGTCATATCGAACTGGTTCGGGATGACTACGATAATGAGCCGCGCATCATCGGCACATGGCGGAACAGCGACGGGGGGATGTATGCCCGGGTTGTGCGCTATACCAACGGTAATATGTTTGCCGAGCATGATGTGCTGCTGCCGCATCCGGTAAAAAAAGACCTTTTCATTGAAGCGATCGAGGTCTGGGGGCACGCAGGTCAATTGAAAAGTGAAGTCCGCTTGCTTCCTGCCCTATGAGTGTTTGAGCATCTTATGAGCGCAAACAACGCCCCGCAACCTGCGCAGGGATTCTATGACTGGCTGCTGCAGTTGTTAAGCGATAAGCCTGAAAAGGATGCTGTTGTCGATGAATTGATGATCGGTCTGGTTTGGACCCTGTGCCGCAGCGGGGATTCACACGGACTGGCCATGACGCCGCAATCCTACAGCCGGACACTCGACTGGCCCGGCACGCTGGCAGGGCGCCCGCTGGGCGATCTGGCTGCCGGTATTCAAGCATGGGAGCCGTTTAATGCAGTTGCAGCCATGGCAGCTATCAATGCAGCGATCCATGCAGGCAGCTCTATGGGTCCGGTATTTGACGACGTGGTGGAATTGCCTGCAGGGGGCGGAAACCTTGCCGTGTTCGAGCATTTTCTGCCGCGCATTCAGGGTGCCCGTATCGTGGTGATCGGGCGTTACCCCGGGATGGAGCGATATGAGCGCGAGTATGATCTTCAGGTTATCGAGCGACAGCCGGGACCGGATGATTTTCCGGATACAGCGGCGGAGACGTTGCTGCCTGGCGCGGACTGGGTGTTTCTTACCGCCAGCAGTATCATCAACAAAACATTTCCCCGTCTGGCAGAGTTGAGTCGCAAGGCCACGCTGGTGCTGATGGGGCCGAGCACACCGTGGCTGCCGGAGATGGCCGAATGGGGTGTGGATTATCTGGCCGGAACGGTAGTGCACGATGAGGATCTGTTGCGTCGCTGTGTTGCCGAGGGTGGTGGCAGGGTTATTTTCGATGCGGCAGTGCGCTATGCGGTGGCCGATATCGGACAGCCGAGAATGCATCTCATTAAGACTGAAATTGCAGCCATGGCCATGGCCCGGGATCGTTTGAAAGCTGATATGGAAGACTGGTACGGAAGCGGGCGGCGTGGACGCTACCCGCAACTGTCAGACTACGAGAAGGTTCTTGCTGAATTATCGACGCTGGATACACAATACAAATGGATGTGGGATGCCCGCAACCCGACGGGCAGGACGGAGTGAACCATGCATAAGGATGCACAACCAGGCTCTGATATTTTGGGCTCCGATATTCCTGGCTCCGACATCATGCGTTCCGATATGATGAATTCGGTTCGCGCTATTCTCTATCACAAGCAGTCGACCAGCGCGATGACACGATTTCTGAAGATGGATGATGCAGGCGTCTGTCTTGGCGGAGGTGGCGGGAGCCGCATTCTTGCCGGTGTCCGGGTAGTGGTACATCCGGCTTCGGTTGCCACGCTGCTGGAGCAATGGCTTGGTCTGCAAAGCGGTGCACTGGCAGTCGAGACGCAATATCAGGAATGCCTGGAGATCGGCGGGCTTTCACTGCCTGTGTATCTGCTGCGCTTCACTACGATCGATCCGCCGTTTGAGGCGGCTGAAGCAGTCGGGGCGTCGTTCATCACCCTGACACAGGCGCGCAGCCTTCCTGCTGCTGAACTTGAATTGCTGTGCTCGGCATATGCAATGATCATGGAAGGCTGAAACCTCGAAAGACTCACGACGAAGACACGACGTTCACGAAGTAAAAAATTGAAGCATTTCTTTGTGATATTTGTGTCTTTGAGGTGAACGTTTTTTGGATCAGTGAAACAGTTTGCGCAGATTAATGAGGCCGGTTTTGCACCAGGCGTGCATTTTGTAGAAATGCAAGGCGGGGATGTTGTCGATATCGCTGAGCAGCTGCAGCCGGGTCATATGCTGGCGGCGTGCTGTATCCTCGATGGCATCGAGCAGCATGCTACCGATGCCCTGTCCGCGCCAGGCATGGCTTACCACAAGATCCTCGACGATACCGACCGTGCCGCCCTCGGCGGTGGAGATCAGTGGCTGCAGCGTGCACATACCGACAATCTTGTCTCCTGCCACGGCTACCAGCAGGGTGGCTGTGGCACTCTTCATCAGGCTGGCCAGCCCCACACGTTGACGGCGCACATCAGGGGTGAAGTCTGCTTCAATCTGGAAAAGTTCGCCGAGCAGGCCGGTCATACTGACCAGGTCGTCGCGTTTGGCATCACGTATGATAACCTTCCTGCCTTCCAGTCTGCTGGACATCGCCTGAATGCTTCTGCGTAGCATTTTCATTGCCTCCGTTAGCCTTCGATAAAATACTGCTCGTCGTCTAGTTTGCGATCGAAGATATGGAACAGTTCGGCTGCTCCGATCCGCATGCCGCGGCGGACACCTGGCACAATCTCCGATGTATTCTCAATCGGCACAGTTTTAAGTGGCATGATCTCAAGTTTGATACCAGCCAGATTCATGCCATTTAATTCACGATACACAAAATGCTCGAGTGATACAGCATCAGCAGCGGTCTCTACAGATACAAAAGCCTCTGCCAGCACCCGGTAAGGCCATAGCGGCAGCACTTCGCCTGTGGGCGTTTCGTGCGTCGCCCAGCCATCGGCATTGCGCAGGCTCCACACCTCTTCGCATTCCATGCTCCGCGTGATGAAGTAGTGCAGGCGCTCTGGCTCGTCCATCTCCGACAAACAGGCGAATTCCGCTTCGCTTGGCGCATATCTCATAGCTGCGGCCCGATCTCTGCCAGCCAGTTATCCATGCGCTCCTCGCTGAGCAGCGCTTGACACTGCTGGTCGAGCACCAGACCGACGAAGCGGCCATTCACTACCGCCATCGATTGATCGAATTTATAGCCATCGGTATCCCACTGGCCGATGAGGCTGGCACCGCGCTGGCTGAAGAAATGGAACAGGTGGATCATCGAATCGGCAAATCGGTCACTATATTTTTCCTGATCTCCCAGTCCGTAAAGGGCAATGGTTTTACCACTGAAATCCAGGCTTTCGATTTGCGGTAGAAATTCCTCCCAGCTGCCGTCGGAGATATTGGTTGATTTGCCCGGCAACTGGTTGACCCCGTAGGTGGGGGTGCCGAGGATCAGACTGTCGTGGTTCATGAACTGCTCAACGCTGGTCCGGTTGACGTTCATCGGGCGCGCAGCAGTTTCGCCGATTTTTTTGGCGAGCTTTTTGGCAATCAGCCTGGTGGTACCTGTATCGGTGCCGAAGAAGATGCCTGTCTGGGACATAGTGGACTCCTGGAAATGGTTTCGTGAAAGACAGAGCAAGTCCGGAACCATTGTGCGGGACGGATACGTGACTGATAAAACATGAAGCAAAACAGCATTTTGCACTAGAAATGAATACTTCGTCGAGTCAGCTGACTTGCCGCTTATGCGGCATGCGCGGCGCTTTTGTCGTAAAGCATACAAAGCCGGATGATGCGCAATCCCCTGTATTGTCGGGTTTTCCACCTTCCGGATTCTGGCACGCAGTTTGGTAGACATCCGGCATGATATGTATAAAAACATGGGCGGCAGCGCGGCACTGGAAGGCAATGGAGATTGACTGCACGACAGCCGTGATGCTCAAGATCCTCGACGGAAAATGCAAAATGGGTAGCGCAGAAAAGCTGACGATGACGGAGCTGTATGATTGTCTATGCACCCGGCCCGCGAATTTTCTGGGAACAGAAGCCCATGCCTTGATTGCCGAAGCCCGCTTGATTGAACCCGGGACGATGCATGAGGCCTTGCGAATGCAGCTCTATGAAATGCGTTTGCTGGCCGAAACAATGATTTCCCGTCCGCAGATGAAGGCCTTCAAGGCCATGCTGCGCAGCGGGGGAGTGCTGTGCTCATCAGCTTGAAGGCCTGCTTTGCTCAAGCGTCGGGGGTCTGTTTTCTCAAATAGCGATGCTTTTTTTCCTCAAACAGCAATGGCCTTCACCCGCTTGTCGGCAAGGTAAATGCGGCCGTTGTTCTCCGCCACCCTGATGCCGGTCAGCTTTTCGCCCTCACACATCGTGCTCAGCGATGTGCCGGTTTCAGGCTGATAGACGATGCCATGCATCGAACAGCGCAGTAGCTCGCCGGCCTCATCAAAGATGCGACGCTGCTCGCCGTCCAGTCGGCGCACCATGTGCACACACTGGTTGCGGTAGGCATACACCCGGCCTTTGAAGCGGATTAGCAGACACGGGGCAATCTCCCCGCCATACAGCACATCGAATGTCAGAAAGCCTTTCTCCGGAAGCGCAGCATCGGCACATATCTCGATCCATCTTTCGCGGGCGATCATGGTCTTCTGCCTTGCAGATGGGCATAGGCGGGCAGGGATTCGATACGCTCATCGATCAGCGGCATGCCCACGGTGAAGTGATACATGCTTTGCAATGCTGTGCCCTCGATGCCCAGCGTCTTGTGCACGGCCGGGTCGAAGTAGCAGCCGATACCGGTGCCGCGGAATCCGGCATTCTCCGCCTCCAGATATAATGTCTGTCCGATCAAGCCGGCCTCAATGAACAGTTTGCGGTAGTTGGCGGCCTGCTCATCGAGGGCTGCATCGAACTCGCCCAGCATGGCCACGGCAAAGCTGGCATCGCTCCCGATGGCCTGATGGCAGCACAGTGCGCGGGCTGCATTCCTGCAATCGGCATTGAGCAGCAGGTAGAGCGGTAGATGTGATATATCCGAATCCACCTTCTCCCATGCAAAGCTGTCGCGCATCTCCTGCTTCATCAGGGCAAGTCCGTGCTCTGAACGTGGCAGGGCATACAGGCCCTGACGCAGCCCTTCCACGCGGTGGATGAAAAGCACCGGATGCGTGCGGACCCGCTGCATATTCTCAGGCCAGGGTGCAAGGCCGGGTCGGGGGAGCATGGCATCAAGCATGCGCATAAAGAATGCTTGAGGCAGTTGCGCTCGAGGCTCGAAATGCTGAGCACTGCGTCGCTGACGGATAATCTCAGAGGCCTTTATGGTGCCGGGTATCGCTGCCGGAAAACAGGAGAGTCCGGGAAAGTCGGCTTCATGTGCTTCACGAACAGCCTCACCCATACTCACGGTATGTTCAGCCACTTCGTCCAGCAACGGCCATGCCCCGTAAGGATGCGCATCAAGCCTGTTGGCATGTCCATGCCATAAGGACTGATTGAAGCAGTCCTGAGGGATGTCCGTGCAGGTGGTTTGTGTGCAGGGGTTCTCCGCGCAGAAGTTTCCCCCGGGTTGCTGCGTGGATATTTCGATGAGCAGTTCAGGAATCTCTGTTTCGGCTGCTGCATACGACTCCGCATCGTTCAGGCCGAGCAGGGCGGCGATGTCCGCATCGGCGTATTGATTCAATAGCCGGATGCGCCAGCCGAGTGTGGCTGCAGCATAGCCAAAAGCAGCGAGGGCGTGCCCGGTGTCCAACTGGCAGTAGCGGAAGGCGCGCTCGCCATATTTCCAGCCTTCGCGCCACATGATCGAGGACAATCCGACAATCAGGCGGGGTTTGTCCGATGGGTTTTCCAGCCCGGCACGCTTTTCAAGCACATGCTCATCCGCCCGGTAGTGGTAAATACCGTCTGCGATGCCGGATGTGGATGAGATGATCGCATAGCCCTCGGTCGGATGAAGATTGCCGCTCGACGGGTTGCAGCGCAGCGCCCAGCGATCCCCCATATAGGATTTCCATGCAGAGATACCCAGCGAGAGCTCGAACAATGCGGCGATACTGCGCAGGCACAGAGGTTCGGGAGATATTTCACTGGGATGAAACAGCTCAGCATAGCTTGCTGTCGGGCCATAGGGCCCGATCAGCGGCAGGGGAACCTGCACGCATCCATCGAACCACCGGAAAGCCTGAGGCTGTGTACTCCAGTCGAGTGCCTCAGGCCCGCGTGCATATCCATCCAGACGGTGGCTGGTGCGCTCGTGGTAGTCACGTGCGATGCCGGCTGGTGAAGTTTTCAAGCGGGCGTGTCCGTGAGTTCCTGCGGCCAGCAGCCGATCGGCGGGCTGAGTTCTTTGCCCCGGCCTTCGAAGCGCACCAGATAGATCGACTGTTCTTCATCCTCTTGCAGGTGTCCGGTGTTGATCAGTACACCGCGGCAGCCGCTGGCGGCGATGAGTTCGCCTTCCGGCATTTCCGGAACAGAGCCGTCATTCAGGATGTCGGTGGCGGCGTAGATGATATCGCCCGGTTGAAGTTGCTCGATTGTCATGACGTTCTCCTGGCAGGGAATTCACACCCTGATTGTTTGTAGTAAATCGCACAAATGCGCGTCGTGGTGAACTTTGCGACCCGACAAAATTTTTCACGTTTGTGCAAAAAAGCCTTGTGATCCGGCGACTTGCGAATTGTATCCTGTGCTGGCACCGGCTTTGCACTCAGCCATGCAACAGGACAACGCAAAGCATGAGCCAAGCGAAGCCAGACACCAGGAAAAAGCAGGAGGCACAACCATGATAACCCTGACCGATAGCGCGGCCAGCGCCGTAAAGAAATTCATCGATAGTGCCGATAAGCCGCTCACCGGCTTGAGGATTCGCGTACAGGGCGGCGGTTGTTCCGGCCTGGAATACGGTATGCGCCTCGAGGAGACCTCGGTGGACAGCGATACCGTGCTTGATTGCAACGGAGTGCAGGTGTTCGTCGACCCCGACAGTCTGACCCAGGTTGAAGGCGTGACCATCGATTTTGTCGAGTCCTTCGAGGGATCCGGCTTCAAGTTCTCCAACCCGAATGCCAAGAACGGCTGCTCCTGCGGCAAGTCGTTCAGCGCCTGATCAGCAAAATTACCCAACCATCTACGGAGGTGTTCCATGTGGGACTATTCAGAAACAGTTAAAGAGCATTTTTTCAATCCCCGGAACGCCCGCGTGATGGAGGAACCCGATGCCATCGGTGATGTCGGTTCCATCCAGTGCGGCGACGCACTGCGCCTGACTCTGAAGGTGGATGCGGATACCGAGGTGATTCAGGACGCGGCCTTCCAGACCTTCGGTTGCGGTTCGGCCATTGCATCGTCCTCCGTGCTCACCGAGATCATCAAGGGCAAGACGCTGGACGAGGCCCTGCTGGTGACCAATCAGGATATCGCCAATCAACTCGACGGCCTGCCGCCGGAGAAGATGCACTGCTCGGTGATGGGTCGCGAGGCCCTGCAGGCCGCCGTTGCCAATTATCGCGGTGAGGTATGGCGCGATGACCACGAAGAGGGCGCGCTGATCTGCAAGTGCTTTGCCGTGGATGCGGTGATGATTGAAGACACCATCCGTGCCAACAGCCTGCGCACCGTCGAGGATGTGACCAATTACACCAAGGCCGGTGGCGGCTGCTCGGCCTGCCATGAAGGCATCGAGGAAATCCTTACCCGCGTACTGGCCGAGACCGGAGAGGCCTTCAATGCCCGTGCTTCGCGCCAGAAGCTGCATGCCGAGAAAGAGAAGCCGAAGATGCCCGGCAAGGGCCTGAGCAATATCGAACGCATCAAGCGCATTGAGCTTGTCATCGAGGCGGTTCGTCCGCAGCTGCAGCGTGATCGCGGTGATGTGACGCTGGTGGATGTGGATGGGGATACCGTATTTGTGAATCTGGTCGGAGCATGCTCCGGTTGCCAGATGGCCAGCCTGACGGTCAGCGGTATCCAGCAGCAGATGATGGAGGCCCTCGGCGAGTTCATCCGCGTGGTTCCCGTGCCTGCCGGGAAGGCTGCCAGCGCCACTGTTTCGCTGGAGGTGCCCGCATGACCCCCCCGACCATGAATACGAGCGGCTTGAACGATGTTTATCTGGACAACAACGCCACCACCATGGTTGATCCGGCTGTGGTTGAAGAGATGTTGCCGTTTTTCACCGTGCAGTTCGGCAATCCTTCCTCGATTCACAGCTTCGGTAATACAGTCGGGCGCAGTCTGAAGAAGGCCCGCCAGCAGGTGCAGGCACTGCTCGGTGCCGAGCATGATTCGGAGATCGTGTTCACCGCCTGCGGCACCGAGGCCGATTCCACGGCCATACTTTCCGCACTGAAGGCACAGCCGGAGCGCAAGGAGATCATCACCACCGTGGTCGAGCATCCGGCTGTGCTGTCGCTGTGCGAATATCTCGAGAAGGATGGATACACGGTTCACTGGTTGAAGGTGGATGATAAGGGTCGTCTGGATATGGATGTGTATGCCGATCTGCTGGAGGAGCGGGGCGAGCATATCGCCATCGTCTCCGTGATGTGGGCGAACAACGAAACCGGGACGATCTTTCCGGTCGAGCAAATGGCCACGATGGCCGCCGAAGCCGATGTGATGTTCCATACCGATGCGGTGCAGGCTGTGGGCAAGGTCCCGATGATGCTGGCCGATTCCGATATCGACATGCTGTCGCTTTCCGGCCATAAACTTCACGCGCCGAAGGGCGTGGGCGTGCTCTACCTGCGCCGCGGCACCCGTTTCCGTCCGCTGCTCAGAGGCGGCCATCAGGAGCGCGGTCGCCGTGCCGGCACCGAAAACGTGGCCTCTATAGTGGGTCTCGGCAGGGCATGCGAGCTGGCGATGGAAAAAATGGAGTATGAAAACACCGTGGTGAAGGCGATGCGCGATAAGCTGCAGGAAGGGATTTTATCCGCAGTGCCGTATTGCTTCCCGACCGGCGATGTGGAAAACCGCCTGCCCAATACCTGTAATATCGCTTTTGAATACATCGAGGGCGAGGCGATCCTGATGCTGCTCAATAAGGTGGGCATCGCGGCATCCTCGGGCTCGGCATGCACCTCAGGGTCGCTGGAGCCATCGCATGTGATGATGGCCATGGGCATCCCGTACACGGCGGCGCATGGCACGATTCGATTTTCCCTGAGTTGCTACAACAGCATGGATGAGATTGAGCGGGTCATCGAAGCCGTGCCGCCGATTGTGGCCAAGTTGCGCAAGCTTTCCCCGTACTGGAGTGAGGATGGCCCGATCGAGGATCCTGAAAAGCTGTTCGCGCCGACCTACGCCTAGCAATAGCCGGAGAAGTGCATGCACTTGCTCTGATGCAACAAGACGTGTGAAGCGTCCGGGCTTCCCCTCCTTCCCTCTGCCCAGCTTCACACCCCATAGCCCGCCGGATTCCGGCGGGCTTTCTATTTCAGGGGAAGATCAGATGTGTCGCAAAGCCTACAAACAGCCCGGCTATGTCGCGTCGGCTTACGACATGGTTTTGCTAACTGATTGAAAAACAAAGACTCCTGCAATGGCATAAAGGTTGCCATAGGAAGGCATGGCTACCTCCATGAACAGGCCCGATAGCGCCGCAATCATCATCGACGACACCACCTTGCGTGATGGCGAACAGTCGGCCGGTGTGGCGTTCTCGCTTGAGGAAAAGCTCAGCATCGCGCGCGGCCTGTGCGCCCTCGGCGTGCCGGAGCTGGAGGTGGGGATTCCCGCCATGGGTGAAGAGGAGCAGGAAAGTATCCGTGTGCTCGCTTCGCTGAATCTGGATTCCAGGCTGCTGGTCTGGTGCCGCATGTGCGATGCGGATCTGGATGCGTGCAGCGGGCTTGCTGTGGATATGGTTGATCTTTCGATTCCGGTGTCCGATCAGCAGATCACGCGCAAGATCGGCAAGAGTCGCGACTGGTTACTGGCCGGTATTCCGCGCCATGTGAAGCGCGCGCTGGATATGGGGCTGGAGGTATGCATCGGTGGCGAGGATGCCTCGCGTGCCGACCGGGATTTCCTGCTTCGCGTGATGGAAGTGGCTGCCGAAGCAGGCGCAACGCGTTTCCGCTTTGCCGATACAGTCGGCATCATGGAGCCCTTCGGTGTGGCTGCACGCATCCGCCAGCTGCGCGAGCACAGCGATATGCAGATCGAGATGCATGCGCATGATGATCTGGGTCTGGCCACCGCCAATTCGCTGGCTGCAGCTGTTTCCGGCGCCACGCATATCAATACCACGGTGAACGGCCTGGGCGAGCGCGCCGGCAATGCGCCGCTGGAAGAGGTCGTGGCAGGGCTGAAGCATCTCTACGGGCTGGATTCCGGAGTGGCGCTGAAAGGATTCTCCGAACTCTCCAGCTATGTCGAAGGCGCTTCCGGTCGCAAGCTGTCCTGGCAGAAGAGCCTGGTCGGTGAGGGTGTGTTCACACATGAGGCGGGCATCCACGTGGATGGCCTGCTTAAGGACCCGCTGAACTATCAGGGTTTCGATCCTGCTGAACTCGGCCGCACCCATGCGCTGGTGCTGGGCAAGCATTCCGGCAGCCGTGGGGTGCAGCATGCTTTCAGCAGTATCGGTATTGCATTGCAGCCGCATGAAATCGGAGCGCTGCTGCATCTGGTACGCGGCTTTGTCACTGCCAGCAAGCGGTCACCCGGCAGCAGCGATCTGCTGCAACTGTATGCGATGCTGCAACCGGCTCCTGTACTACAGGCCGACATGCAACTGAGCTCTGTGCAGCCGAGCGTGGCTCGAAGTGCGAACAAGGTGGTGTGCTGATGGCTGATAAGCGGCGCAGGATGAGCCTGTCGAAATTGCTCAAAGAGGATGTCGGTTGCGTGTTCGAGCGTGATCCTGCGGCGCGCACCACCATCGAAGTGCTGCTCACCTATCCCGGTGTGCATGCGTTGATACTGCATCGTATCGCCAACCGGATGTGGCATCGCGGCTGGAGGCTGTCGGCGCGCTTCATTTCTTTTCTTGCACGTGCCGTCACCAATGTGGATATCCACCCGGGAGCCACGATCGGACGGCGTTTTTTCATCGATCATGGTGCCTGCGTGGTGATCGGCGAGACAGCGGAGATCGGCCGCGATGTGACCCTGTATCACGGCGTGACCCTGGGCGGCACAAGCTGGAACAAGGGCAAGCGTCATCCGACGCTGGGCAATGGCGTGATGGTCGGTGCAGGTGCCAAGATTCTCGGGCCGATCAGCGTGCATGAGAAGGCGCGTGTGGGGGCCAATTCCGTGGTGATCGAGGATGTGCCTGCCGGTTGTACGGTGGTCGGTATTCCCGGAAAGGTCGTGCAGATGAAGCCAGCGGGGCATCCCAATCAGTTCGGTATCGATCTGGATCATCATCTGATTCCCGATCCGGTCGGACGCGCGATTTCCTGCCTGCTGGAGCGCATTGAAGAGATGGAAGGCGAATTGGCCCGATTGGGCAGCGATACTGTTGGTGTGGCTGCCGGGGTTGGTGTATCGGCAGGGATTCCATGCGCGGCCTGCGAGGCGGGACAGATTTGCGATATCCACCCCAGGCAGGAGGCCGCATGACACTCACCGGCTCAATGGAATTATCAGCAAGCGGATCGGTCTCGAATAAAATGGATCTGCTCGATATGGATGTGCAGGAGATGTATTTCGACAAGCCCTTGCCGGAAGGTGTCGCCGGGCTGATCAGCGATGCCGCCGATGCATATGGTGAGCCGGAGGCTGAAGCCCTGTTGCAGAAAGCCCTCAAAGTGGCTCCGGAGCATCCGATGGTGCATGTCGCGCTGTATCGCTACTACTTTTATCAGCACCGGTTCGCCGAGGCGCTGGCTATGGCGGATAAAACCATCACCGATTGTGCTGCAGAGCTTGGCTATAGCGGCGCATGGGAAGCGGTCACGCTGGCGGCCTTGCAGGCCAGCGAGGTGACCATGACCAGGGTGCGCTATTACCTGATGGCCCTGAAAGGTGCAGGACTGATCTGTCTGCGCATGGGGCGTTGGGAGGAAGGCGAAAGCCGCTTGAAGAAGGTGGCGGAGCTGGATGCCGAAGACCGGCTCGGCGCATCGGCCATTCTGCAGGTGGTGGATGGCTGGGATAGATAAGTGGCAGAAGCCGGAGAACAGACAATCAAGTTGCGCAACAGGAAACAGGAGATGGCAATGGATATCGATGATTTTGAAGATGATATGGAAGAATTGAGCAGCGCCGAGGATTTTCTCGAATATTTCGAGATTCCTTTTCAAGCCTCTGTGGTGCATGTGTATCGCCTGCATATCCTGCAACGCTTTCACGACTACCTTTCTGCGGAAGCACATCTGAGTGATCTGGAATCGGCCGAACGATATTCGCGACACAAGGCCCTGCTGAATAAGGCTTATCTGGATTTCGTGGATTCCGATGCGCAGACGGAGAAGGTGTTCAAGGTGTTTACCATGAACGAGCCGCAGACCGCTTTCGTATCGCTGGACGATTTCCTCAAGGGTTGATGCATGCGTCCTGTATTTGATTTCGGCGACGAGGTTCGCGTGACCCGCAATGTGCGCAACGATGGCACCTTTCCCGGTCTGGAAACCGGCCAGTTGATTGTGCGTCGCGGCAGTGTGGGGCATGTGCGTGATGTGGGCAGCTTTCTGCAGGATCAGATCATCTACACCGTGCATTTTGTCGATCTGGACAGGGTGGTCGGATGCCGTCAGGAAGAGCTGATTCCTGCCGCCGATCACTGGGTTCCCAGTAGGTTCGAGTTTCGCGACAGGGTGCTCGCCCGGCTTTCTCTTGCCATCAAGGGCGAGGTGATAGTCGAGAAGGGTGATTCAGGAGAGATCCTGCGCGTGGAGCGCGATGCACCCGGCGGGGTGGCTTATGAGGTGCGTTTCCCCGGCCGCAGCCTGCTGGTGCCGGAATCAGCACTTGAGGAAGACACCGCCAATCCCGGCGAATTGCAGCGTCAGAAGATAGCGGAGGATGCCGTCGAAGCAGCAGCTGAAAGGGGAGAAGGGCATGGTTGAAGCTGTGGACCCCTATCTGCTGCTCAATGCTGCTTCCCGGCTGTTCGGCAAGGGCACGGCCGATCTTGATGCTGCGGAGTGGCAGCAGGCTGTGGAGCTGGCCGGAAAGGAAAGCCTGTTACAGCAACGTATCCTTGAGTCCGCCGAGGCTGAAGGCATTGAGCCGGCTGAGGATGAGCTGGCTGCAGCCAGGGCCGGCATCGAGGCCGGCTATGAGAGTCATGCAGCCTTTCTCGAGGATCTGATCAGCAATGGCATGAATGAGTCCACTCTCAGCATGGCGCTGGCCGAAAAGCTGCGCGTGGAAGCGGTGATGCAGAAGGTGGCCGATGCAGTGCAGGTGAGTGATGCCGATGTGCAGGCCTTCTATCAGGCCAATACAGCGAAATTCGAGCACCCGGAGCTGCGCGAGGCGCGGCATATCCTGATTACCATCAATACCCAATTTCCGGAGAACCGGCGCAAGGCCGTGCGTGCCCGGCTCAAGAAGATCGCGCAGCAGTTGGCTGATAAGCCGGAGGACTTCGAGAAACTGGCCATGAAGCATTCCGAGTGCCCCACGGCGCTGGAGGGCGGCAATCTCGGCAAGCTGCCGCAGGGCAAGCTGTATGCGGAGCTTGATCGCATGCTGTTCGCCATGCGGGAAGGGGAGATGAGCGGCATCATCGAATCCCCGATGGGTATGCACCTGCTGCGCTGCGAACGCATCCATCCTGACGGTACGGCCCCGCTGGAAGAGGCTGCCGATTCGATCCGCGAGCATCTGCTGCAAGCGCGCAGAAGCAGCGCGCAGAAGCAATGGATCAAGGGCTTGTTCGCATCATGAACGCGGCTAGCGGGATGCGCATTGCCGTGGCCAGCCGTGATGGCCTGAATGTGGCCGGTCATATCGGTAAATGCCCCGACTGGATCGTCTTCGAGGCCCGTCCCGCCGATAGCGCGGAAAACTACGATATCTATGAGATCGAGCGCGTGAAGCTGTCGAAAGAGTTTGTGTTCCACCACTACAAGGAGCATGCCCCGCATCCGCTGGATGCATGCGCTGTGGTGATCGGCGCCAGCGCCGGGGCCAGCTTCACCGACAAGATGCAGCATCGCGGCATCGAGGTGGTGCTAACCGCCGAACCCAACCCGTTCACCGCCGTGACTGACTACCTGCGCCACGCCCTGACCCCCGCCAAACCCCGCCCCATCGGTTCCCTGATCTGCAAACTCCACGACGCGCTTTCCTAGGTCAGCATTCAGGCTCTTCATTTCTCGGAGCGCTGATTTCGCATTAAAAATCGACACCGGACGGCCGGACGCCTCCGAAAGGTCGATTCGGGTGATATTTCTAGGTTGATCTTTTGATGTGCCTGGCGATGTGGTGGCTGAGCTCGGCCAGATCGATCGGCTTGGTCAGCACCGGGATATCGCTGGTGCCCGGTTTGTCTGAGGGTGAGGAGTCCTTTTCGTAGCCGCTCAGGAACAGGATAGGGAGCTCGGGGTTGAAGGAGCGCTGCTTCTCGGCGGCATCCACGCCGCCCATCACCGGCATGACGATATCCAGCAGCGCGAGTCCGATCTCCGAGGAATGCTCGGCGAAACGTTCCAGAGCTTCGCGGCCGTTTTCCGCGACGAGCACCACATAGCCGAAGCTTTGCAATACTTCGTACATCGTTTCACGCACACCCTTGTTATCATCAGCAAGCAGGATGGTTTCACCCTTACCTCCAGCGACATTCTGCATATCCTGTTTATCGTCAATGGCCTCGGCTTCGCTGAGCGGGAAATAAAGACTGACTGTGGTTCCTCTGCCGGGCGTGGAATCCACTTCGACTACACCTGAATGGCTTTGCATCGCACCGTAAACCATGGCCAGACCGAGCCCGCTGCCCATACCCTCGTCCTTGGTGGTGAAAAACGGCTCGAAGATGTGGCTTAAGTGGTCCTTTTTTATACCGCAGCCGTTATCGCTGACTGACAGGCAAATCAGGTTGCTCTCCTCCATCTCGGGATGCACGAAAATGAATTCTTCGTCCGGTTTGTACATCTCGATGCTCAAGCTGATCTCGGGCTCCGCGACACCCTGCAGCGCATGCGATGCGTTGACGATCAGGTTCAACATGGCCTGCTGGATCTGTGTACCATCGCCCAGAACCTTCAGGTCGGGATTACTGAAGCCGGTGATCATGGCGATGTTTTCCGGAATGGAGGTGCGCGCCAGTTTCATGGCCTCCTTGGCAAAAGTGACGATGGGGATCACCGAGAAGGTGTTCTCTCTCTTTCGCGCGAAGGCAAGCAACTGCTTGATCATATCGGCTGCGTGGAAGCCCGCCTTTTCGATGCGGAGCACCTTCTCCTGTACATCCGATTCTGCTGGGAGCTGCTGTTTGATCAGGTAGAGGTTGCCCATCATGCCGGCCAGCACATTGTTGAAATCATGCGCGATGCCTCCCACCAGCGTGCCCAGAGCTTCCATTTTCTGCGCCTGTTGAAACTTTTGCTCAAGCTCCTTCTGCTCGCTCATGTCTTGCTGAATCGACACAAAATGGGTGATGCTCCCTTGCGCATCGAACACGGGGGATACCGACATCAGGGCAGGATAAAGCGAACCATCCTTCCGCCTGTCGACCAGTGAGCCCTGCCAGATTTTCCCGGCTCGGATTTTCCGCCAGAAGCGCTTATAGAAAGATTTGTTCTGTTTTCCGCTGTTCAATATCGCCGGCGTTCTGCCGATAACCTCCCCGGCCGTGTAACCGGTAATCGTAGTGAACGCGGGATTCACATATTCGATCAGGCCATCTGTATCGGTGATCAGCACCGACTCGCCGGCATGCTCGATGGCCTGCTTGAGTTTACTCAACTCTTCCTCACGCTGTTGCCGGACGGAAATATCGGTGCAAACGGACACGATGCCGACAAGCTCGTTGTCCTTGTTGGTCAGGGTTGTGTTATACCATTCGCAGGTGATGACACGGCCATCCCTGGTGACGTTTTCGTTGATGCTGTGCTCGCCGCCGGATGTGCTCAGCAGGGCTTGCCAGATTTCAGCTACGCTTTCGTGCCGCTCCGGTGGGAGAATGAGAGCAGGGCCGCTTTGCCCCCTGGCCTCTTGCGCCGAATAGCCGAATATCTGTTCAGCCCCGTGATTCCATTCGGCCACAGTGAAATCGGGATTCCATTCGATCACGGCCACATTCGTTTGCGCTACGAACAAGGAATGCCGCTGACGCGATATATCCAGTGCAGCCTCGGCCATGCGCTGCCGGGTGACATCCCGGACAATTGCCTGCACGGCAATCTCGCCGCCATAGCTGATCAGGGTCGGCGAGATCTGCGCATGGATGCGCGTTCCGTTCTGCGCCAGCATTCTGATCTCGATGCTTTCTATGTGTTCGCCTGCGAGAATCAACGACATGCTTTCCGTCAGTTCGGGTAAATCGGCCGGATAGACGTAATCCGTGAAGGCGCGGCCGGGCAGATGATCGGCGCCTTGGTTGCAGAATATGTCCAGCGCGACCCGGTTCGCGTAGGCGATCCTTCCTTCCTGAATCACCACGACTCCTTCCGGCAGGCGCTCCATCAGGGTCTGGAATTTGTTTTTCTCGGCAAGCAGTTCTTTTGTTGTCTTCTCACGTTCATTTGCAAGGAAGGTCAAGCGCAGGAACGTGATCCCCAGCAGCAATACAAAGATCAGCGTATAGATGGCGATGCGTTGGGCCATGGGGTCGGTGAGCCCGGCAAGTTGCATCGGGCTTCTGTGCTGGATGATTTTCCAGACGAGTGCATTGTCGTCGTGGGCGAGGGCATGCGCCAGATTCATATTCGTCGGCAAGGAAAGGTAAGCGGCTTGCAGCGGATACACCGTACTGAAAGTAAACAGGCCGTGTCTGGTTTGCAGTTGCCCTGTTTCACGCTGACCAATCACCGCCCATTCCCCGGGGAATGTTCTGGAAAAAGTATCGGGCGGGCGGTTATCCGGTCTTGCGTTGCCCAGCTCTGCGGCAAACAGCCACTCCCCGGCGTTGTCGATCAGCAGGCTTGTTTGCTGGCGGCTGGTATGCAATTCCCCAAAATGTTGCAGGAGAAGGTCGGCATGCAAATTCATCACCAGCAGTCCATGTCGCACGCCATGCGTATCGTACACCGGCGTGATAAGGCGCAGATCGCGTTCCGTCGATCGTGTGGATGAATCGCCATGCCCTTCATGCACCTTGGCCGAGATGAATATCTGGTTGCGCTGCAGGGAGCTGGATTGGGAAAAATACGCGCGCAGGCTTTCGTTGCCCAATTGATCGCCCGGGACGATGACAGGTTTTGCCCCCCTGTATTCGACACGCAGCAATTCGTCGCCCGCCTGATTGAGCAGGCACGCCTTGTCGTAGTAGCGCTTACTGGCAAGAAGGTTCTGAAGTTCGACTGCCAGATCGGCTGCTGCTGCGTGGTCGGATTCGACAAACAACGAAGTCAGCTCCCCCATATTCGCATAGGTGATCAGGTCGGAACCATAGCTGCTGAATGCATCGATCAGCGACTGGCTTTCAAGCCTGCTCAGTGAGGCGTCTTCAATTTTTGCCAGCTCGAGAATGCCCCGGCTGCTCTGCAGATAGTAGCTGTAGCATAGTACGCAGAGCAGTGCCGCTGCTGGCAGAAAGCTATACAGGAAGCGCTTGATGACCCTTGCTTCAAGCATATTCGAGGTCTAAGAGACCGGCTCGGAAGAAGCAGGGGGAGCCACGCAGGAAGTGTGACATCACGTACATCGGTCCAGCTTACAAGCAGGCTAATCCCCTTACAAATGTTCATGATAAAATCCGGGCGGGTTCTGCAGCGCAGCATCATGTAACCCGGCTTTACAAACACGAAGGGGCCGGAATCCGGCCCCTTTGTTTTGGCGGGTGTTGAGGGTTAGAGGTTGATGGCGTTTTCGGCGAGGTAGGAGGCCACGCCTTTGGCGTCGGGGACCATGCCCTTGTCCCCTTTATTCCAGCCGGCGGGGCAGACTTCGCCGTGCTCTTCGGCAAATTGCAGGGCATCGATCATGCGCAGCATTTCATCCACATTGCGGCCCAGCGGCAGGTTGTTCACCACCTGATGCTGTACCACGCCATCCTTGTCGATCAGGAAGGAGCCGCGGAAGGCCACGCCTGCCGCATCGAACTCCACATCGTAGGCCTTGCAGATTTCGTGCTTCACATCGGCCAGCAGCGGATAGGCCACGGGGCCGATGCCGCCCTGATCGACCGGGGTGTTGCGCCAGGCTGAGTGGGTGAACTGCGAATCGATGGAACAGCCGATCACCTGCACACCGCATTCCTCGAAGGCCTTGATGCGATGATCGAAGGCGATCAGCTCGGACGGGCAGACGAAGGTGAAATCCAGCGGATAAAAGAACAGCACCACGTACTTGCCCTTGAATTGCGACAGGGTGAAACCCTCCTCGATGCTGCCGTCGGCCAGCACTGCGGCCACGCTGAAATCCGGGGCCTGTTTTCCTACCAGTACGCTCATTGTTGAAACTCCTTTTGCTGTTGTTGTTTGATTTCCCTTGGGGATTGCATCGGCTGGGCGGAGCGCTCCGGCCTGCCGGTATTCAGGACTGCGGTGTGGGAATCGACCGACGCTGCACAGTGGCAGGATCGGCAGTGATGGGGCGGTAGATCTCGATGCGGTCGCCTTCGCGCAGACTGTCGCCAAGCTCGGCCAGCCTGCCGTGGATGCCCACTTCGCGTTCTTCCAGCTTGATCTGCGGCATCTGCTCTAAAATGCCGGACATATCGATCACCTGCCTGACCGTGCAGCCCTCGGGCACCTCCAGCTTCTGCCAGACCTGCCTGCCGCCTTCCACCAGGGCCAGACTCACATTCATGATGGCTCTCCTTGCTGCATGATTTCCTCATCACTCATCGCATTGATCGCATCCACCTTCATCCGGCGCGCGGCTTCCGCTTCACGATCCTGCTTGCGCAGATCCAGCCACTTCTTGCCGGCCAGCAGAAAGCCCAGCGCCAGAAAGCCTCCGGAGGGCAGGATCATCAGCAGGAAGCCGCGATAGCCGTCGAGCAGGGTGATATCGAGGAAGGAGAAGCCATTGCCCAGCAACAGGGCTGCATGCGAGAACAAGGTGCCGCTGCCGATGATTTCGCGCACGCCGCCGAGCACGACAAGCACAAAGGTGAAACCAAGGCCTGTCATCAGGCCGTCGAAGGAAGCAGCTGCCGCTGACTGCTTGGAGGCAAACGATTCGGCGCGCGCCAGAATCACGCAATTGGTGACAATCAGCGGAATAAACAGACCGAGCACCTTGTGCAGATCATGCAGGAAGGCATTCATGCCCAGATCCACCAGTGTGACGATGCTGGCGATCAGCAGGATGAACACCGGGATGCGCACTTCGTTGCTGATGATATTGCGCAGCAAGGATACGACGAGATTGGAGGCCAGCAGCACGGCGGTGGTGGCCAGTCCCATACCGAGGCCATTGGTGGCTGTACTGGTGACGGCGAGCAGGGGGCAGAGTGCGAGCATCTGCACCAGCACCGCATTATTCTCCCAGATGCCATCACGCATGATTTGCCGGTAATCAGCCATGGGGTGCCTCCAGATCGAGTATTTCAGCCTGATGGGCATGGAAGTAGGCCAGCCCCTTATGCACGGCGCGCACCACGGCGCGCGGTGTGATGGTGGCTCCGGAAAACTGATCGAACTCACCGCCGTCTTTTTTCACCTTCCACTGATCAAGCGTGCGATTACCCAGCGACAGACCGGCAAAGTGATTGATCCAGTCGGTTTTTTCAGCCTCGATCTTGTCGCCCAGCCCCGGGGTCTCGGCATGCTGAATCACCCGCACCCCCATGATGCTGCCGTCCGCCTTCACACTCATCATGATGCGGATGGCACCGCTATACCCCATGCCGATCACCTGAAAGGCGGCGGCGACCACCTTGCCATCCTTGCGGGCGCGGTACACGGTGGTTCCGGATGCATTATCGGAGAACTCCATCGGTGCATGCAGCACGATGGTGTCGGCCAGCAGGGAATTATCGTGCACATCATCGCCCACCACCTGGGTCAGCGAGGCGCGCAGATCCTCGGCCTGACGCTCGGCGATCTGCTCGCGGGTGCCTGCATCGGCCATCACAAGCAGCGCACCGGCGATCAGCGCGATGCCGCCGAGTAGTGCCGGGTGATAGGCTATTTTCTTTTTTATATTGGTTAGTTCGGCCATCTTGTTAACCCCGCTTCATGCGTCGGAAGAAGCGCCAGGCAGCGCTGCCCTGATGCCCGTAGATGCGCGGTTTGATGTAGTGGTCGATCAGCGGGGTGGCTGCATTCATCAGCAGCACAGCAAAAGCCATACCCTCGGGATAGCCGCCCCAGTTGCGGATGATGAACAACAGCACTCCGCAACCGGCACCGAAGATGAGCTTGCCGAGTGATGATACAGGCGAGGTGACCGGATCGGTGGCGATGAAGAATGCTCCGAGCATCAGGCCGCCGCTGAACAGATGGAACAGCGGGTCGGCATAGCGCATCGGGTCGATCAGGTGGAAGATTCCGGCAAGCATGGCCACACTGCCCAGCAGGGCGACCGGGATATGCCAGGTGATGATCCTCTTCAGGATCAGAAACAGCCCGCCGAGCAGGAACAGGATCGCCGATGTCTCGCCCAGACTGCCGCTGATGCTGCCCACGGCCGATGCCACCGGATCGTACATGGATACCAGGATATCGGGCAGCTGATGACCCATACCGATCTCGGTGCGCACATGGCCGAGCACGGAGGCGCTGCTCACTGCATCGAGATTCGGGATGCCGCTTGCAGTGATGCTCCAGCCGTCGGCCATATCCATGCTTGCAGGGGTGCCGAAGGGGCGCGGAGCGATCCATGTGGTCATCTCCAGAGGAAAGGAAACCAGAAGGATGGTGCGTGCCAGCATGGCCGGATTGAACGGATTCTGCCCGATACCGCCGAATACATGCTTGCCGATGACAATCGCGCAGAAGCTTCCCAGCACCCCGATCCACCAGGGCGACCACGGCGGCAGGGTCATGGCCAGCAGCCATCCGGTGAGCAGGGCGGAGAAGTCCATGCAGAAGGGGAAAACCGGCTTGCCTGCAATCTTCAAGCAGACAGCTTCGAATAGCACCGCCGAGCCGACAGTGATCAGGAACAGGAACAGTGCCGGCCAGCCGAACTGGTAGATGCCGAACATCGTACCGGGGGTGAGCGCCAGCAGCACCAGCAGCATGACCATCTGCACATTGTTCGGGCCTGCGATATGCGGCGAGGAAGGAGGGATGATCATCAGGCGACCTCTTTCCCGCTATCTTCGGAAGGTTCTTCGGCGGCTTCTTTGAGTGCCTGTGCCGCCTTGCGGGCGGCAATTTCCGCCTTGCGTCTGGCCATGGCCTCTTCGCGTTCCTTTTCCTGCCTTTGCATGCGTATCTGCCGGCCCTGGATCAGGCGCTTGATTTCATCGTCCTTCTGCTTCTGCTGTGCGGTGCTGACCAGTTCGCCCTTGCCGTAGTTGAAATAGTGGGCCAGCGGAATGCCGGAGGGGCAGGCAAAGGAACAGGAACCGCACAGGATGCAATCCTTCAGGCCGATCTCCACGGCGGCATCGAGTTTGTCGCGCTTGAGCAGCGAGGCCATGGTGAGCGGCGAGAGCCCCATCGGGCAGGCATCCACACAGGATGCACAGCGGATACATGGATGCTCGACACGGCGCTTCACTTCGGCGGCGCCCAACGCCAGCACGCCATTGCAGCCCTTGGTGACCGGGATACCGGCATGCGGGATGGCCTGACCCATCATCGGCCCGCCCATGATCATGCGCGCCGGTTCCTCCTTCAGGCCGCAGAAAGCCAGCAGATCGGAGATCAGCATGCCGACCGGCACCTCGTAGTTGCCGGGGCGGATCACCGCTTCACCTGCCACGGTGACCACCCGGCTGGTCAGCGGCTTGCCCTCGCGCACGGCACGGTTCACCGCATATGCTGTGGCGGCATTGTGCAGCATGACGCCCACATCCGCGGACAACCTGCCAGCAGGTACCTCGCGACCGGTAACGAATTCGATCAACTGCTTCTCCGAACCCATCGGATAGCGGGTGGGTACGGGCATGACCCGGATATTGCCGTATGGCGCGGCAGCCTTGTGCATCAAGTCGATGGCTTGCGGTTTGTTTTCCTCGATGGCGATGATGACTTCCGGACCGTTCAGGGCCTGCGCCAGAATGCGGATACCATCCAGCACATCATGAGTGCGCTCCTGCATCAGGCGATCATCGCAGGTGAGGTAAGGCTCACATTCGCAGCCGTTGATGATCAACACAGGTGTGCGGTGGCTCTGCCCCAGAGTGAGTTTCACGGCAGCCGGGAAGGTGGCACCGCCCAGACCCACGATGCCGGACTGGGCCACGCGCTCGGCGATCACCTCCGGACGCAGGAAGAACGGGTTCACCGGCACCGAGGCATCCTCCCTGATTTCCCTGCCGTCGTTGACCACCACCATGGCCTTGGTGGGCAGGCCCGAGGGGTGCGGGGCGGGCCAGTCGATGATGTCCTCGACATAGCCGGAGCAGGGCGCATGGATATGCGCCGATACATTACCCTGTCCGCGTGCGATGAGCGCGCCTTTATAGATGATCTCGCCGGGCACGCGGCACGGCTTGGCCGGAGCACCGATATGCTGCTTCAATGGCAGGTATAAGCGCTCGGGGGTCGGAACGCGCATGATGGTGATATCCGAGGTGAGCTTGCGCTCATCCGGGTGCACCCCGCCACGAATCGGAAAGCCGGCCATGATACTAGGCCGCCTGCGGCAGCCCCGGCTGCGCATGCTGCTGCCGGTGGGATGCTGCTTCAGGCTTGTGCCAGCGCCAGTTTTCCAGCGTGGTCTGCACCTCGACCATCTGCAGGCACTCGGTCGGGCAGACGTCGATGCATAAGCGGCAGCCGTTGCAGGCGCTGTTCAGCACCGCATGGATCTGTTTCGGTGCGCCGACGATGGCATCCGTCGGGCAGGCCTTGAAACAGCGTGCGCAGCCGATGCAGGTGGCCTCCTGCACGTAGGCCACAGCAGGTTCACTGGCTGTGCCATTGCTGAAATCCCAGTCCACGCCGAGGCGCGCGGCCAGACTTTCCACCAGACTTTTACCGCCCGGCGGGCACATATCGAGCTTTGCAGTGCCGGAGGCAACTGCTTCCGCGGCCTGGCCGCAACCGGCGAAACCGCACTGACCGCAGTTGGAGCCTGGAAGCATGGCGGTGATGTCCTCGATAATCGGGTCGGCACCGACCTTCAGATAGCGTGCGGCCAGACCGAGGAACAGGCCGAGGGAGAGGCCGAGAACGGTAAGGGTGAGAATACCTTCGATCATCTTGATTCCTCCTAGTGACTTGGCAGACCGCTGAAGCCCATGAAGGCCAGCGATAGAATGGATGCGACGATGAAACCGATGGGTGCGCCGGAGAAGCTGCGCGGCACATCATTAAGTGCCAGTCGCTCGCGCAGTCCGGCAAACAGCACCATGACCAGTGTGAAGCCGATGGAAGAGCCGAAGCCGTATACTGCGGCATCGAAGAAGCCGCTCTTCTGCTGCACACTGAGCAGGGCAACGCCGAGCACCGCGCAATTGGTGGTGATCAGCGGCAGGAAGATGCCGAGCAGCTGATAGAGCGACGGGCTGGCCTTTTTGATGAACATCTCGGTGAACTGCACAACCGCGGCGATCACCAGAATGAACGAGATGATGCGCAGGTAGAGAAGATCGAAGGGCTCGAGTACGAATGTTTCCAGCAGCCAGCTGGAGATGGCGGCCAGGGTGAGCACGAAGGTGGTGGCAAAGCCCATGCTGATGGCCGTTTCCAGCTTGTTCGACACGCCCATGAACGGGCACAGGCCTAGGAACTTGACCAGTACCACATTGTTCACCAGTGCCGTGCCGATGATCACCAGCAGCAGGTCGGTCATGATATATTCCCTGAATTCATCATGCGCATGATGTGCAGGAACGGTGCCACTGAGAGCTGGTGCGGACTGGGCATGTCAAATGGCTTGTTGTTAGGCGTTTTCTGCTGCCGGTGCACAAGAATTCAGCAGCCGGAATCGTGTGCTGTTTACGACATCTTCAACTGCCGGTCCGGAAAATTGTTGCAAATGCTACAATTTTCCGGCGGCAGATTGCCGAAATAGCAAGCAATCAGGTCTGAGGCTTACCGGGCACACATCTTGCAGAGAATCCGTTCATGAACTACGACGCAATACCCAGCGGGCTCTATTTCCAGGTTGTCGAGCAATCGGCGGTTGCCACCTCGATTACCGATTTGAGGGCCAATATCATCTATGCCAATGCCGCGTTCACGAGCGTCACCGGCTACGATGCCGAAGAGGTCGTGGGCAAGAACGAATCCATCCTGTCCGACAAGAATACCCCGAAGCTGGTGTATCAGGCTTTGTGGGGCAGGCTGCAGCAGAAAAAAACCTGGAACGGTGTGCTGGTCAACCGGCGCAAGGACGGGTCCCGCTATCTGGCCGATGTGACCATCGCTCCGGTTCTCGATGAGGCCGGTGAGGTGACCCATTACCTCGGCATGCACCGCGATGTGACTGATATGCACCGTCTGGAGCAGCAGGTGCTTAACCAGAAGACCCTGATCGAGTCGGTGATCAATCTTGCCCCGATGGCGATCGCCGTGCTTAACACCGATGGCCGGGTGGAACTGGACAATCTGGAATACAAGGCGCTGATGTCCGATTGCCAGGGTGGCGAACCGGCGCGGTTGATCCTGGAACAACTGAAATGCGAACATGGCAATAGTGCGGTCGGCCGCGATTTCAACGCGATGGAAATGCGTTTCGAGATGCAGCATGGCCGTAAGGCCCGCTGGTATTCCTGCTCCGGCACCTGGTTCAAGGAGAGCGATGAACGTGCGGAATCCTTCTTCGAGCGGAACAATGCCGATCATTTGTTGCTGGTCGCAACCGATATCACTGATCTGAAGTCGCAGCAGGAGATCGTGCGGGCAAGTGCGATGCGCGCCATTCTCGCCAGACAGGAGCTGATCCAGAGCCTGCGCGAGGTGCTTTCCGGTGCCGCCTTTCAGTTGCAGGGCCCGTTGAACGTGATGGGTGCCGTGGTGAATATGCTCAAGCAGCGTGAGGAGCAGGGCGGCTGTTCGGCCTCCATGGTGCAGGCACTCGATCAGGCTCTGGAATCCGGTCAGCAGACCGTGGCTATGCTGGAGGACAGCAAGCCTGCCGAGGCTCTTGAAGAACCTGTCGAGGTCGATATCAATGAATTGTTGCTCGATGTGATCTCTATCTCGGGTGAGCGTATGCATCAATTAGGCGTGGTGCTTGACTGGATACCGGAATCAACGCTACCGCGCATGCAGGGACGGCCATGGAAGCTGCGTGGTGCTCTCAAGCAGCTTGTGGACAACGCGCTGGATGCGCTGGAAAAGCTGGAGAACAGGCATCGTGAATTACGCGTACGTACCGAGTCCGGTGACGGCATGATCAAGGTGCATATCTGCGACAGCGGTCCGGGGATTCCGGATGATCTCCGCCGCCATGTGTTCGAACCCTTTTTCAGCACCAAGCGCGATGACAGCGCCTCCGGCATGGGCCTGCCGACCTGCCAGAATGTGATCAGCGAGCATGGTGGCATGATCTGGGTGGAGAACAGTGTGCTGGGCGGTGTTTGTTTCCGTCTGCAGTTTCCAATGCATTCGAATGCTTACGGGGAAGGTATATGAGTCCCCCCGATTTTGATCGTGATCTGGGATTCTTCGATCGCAACGGCTTGATCGAGGCCGAGCTTGAGGCCTTGTACAAGGTCGGTCGTGTACTCAGTCGCTCGTTGAATCTGCATGAAACCATGAAGGCCGTGCTCGAGGTGCTCAACGACGAAACCGGTATGGAGCGCGGTATGATCGCGCTTATCGACCGCGATAGCGGTCATCTGCGGGTAAGAGCGGTGCACGGTCTGGATACGGCCAAGGCGGCCGAGGTGATCTATATGCCCGGCGAAGGCATTGTCGGTGCAACCATAGAGGACGGTCAATCGACGGTCATCGAACGCCTTGGAGAGGAGCCGGAGTTTTTAGACCGGCTTGGTCTTTATGATCCCACGCTGCCGTTTCTGGTCGAGCCGATCACCATCGGCGACCTTGATCCTGTCGGTGTTATTGCGGCGCAACCGGCCCCCGGACGTGTGATGCTGCTGCACGAGCGTTCACGCTTCATGAAAATGGTGGCTAATCTGATTGCGCAGACTGTGCGCCTGTCCTGGGAGGTGGAAAGCGAGAAACGCACCCTGACCAGCGAGCGCGACCAGTTGCGTCAGGCGGTGCAGGGTAATTACGGTTTCGATAATATTGTCGGACATACCCAGCCTATGCGACGGGTTTTTGATCAGGTGCGGCAGGTATCGAAGTGGAATACAACGGTACTGATCCGCGGTGAATCCGGAACCGGCAAGGAACTGATCGCCAATGCCATTCATTTCAATTCACCACGTGCCAGTGATCCCTTCGTGAAGCTTAATTGCGCCGCACTGCCCGATAATCTGCTCGAATCCGAGTTGTTCGGGCACGAGAAGGGCGCATTCACCGGTGCGGTGAACCAGCGCAAGGGACGCTTCGAACAGGCGGATGGCGGCACGATTTTCCTTGATGAGATCGGGGAGATATCCCCGACCTTTCAAGCCAAGCTGCTAAGGGTGCTGCAGGAAGGCGAGTTCGAGCGGGTGGGTGGCACGCGCACCATGAAGGTTGATGTGCGTGTGGTGGCTGCAACCAATCGTAATCTCGAAGAGGATGTATCGTCCGGGGATTTCCGCGAGGATCTTTACTACCGCTTGAACGTGATGCCGATCAATCTGCCATCGTTGCATGAGCGGGTGGAGGATATCCCTGATCTGGCACGCTATCTGGTAGATAAGATCAGCCGTCAGCAGGGACGTAAGCTTGTGCTCAGCGATAGCGCCATCCGGGTACTGATGCGCTACGGCTGGCCGGGAAATGTGCGCGAGCTGGAGAACTGTCTGGAACGCGCTGCGGTGATGTGCAACGAGAGCGAGATCGATGCCCAGGCCATCGGACTGACCGGAATCGAGGAGAAGCTCTTCGATCAGGGCTTGAAGGTGCCGGGGAAAAAGAAAGCGATGGTGAACTTTGATGATCCCGAACTCGACGAACGCGAACGGGTGATCGCTGCACTCGAGCAGTCCGGCTGGGTACAGGCTAAGGCTGCCAGGCTGCTGAACATGACGCCCAGACAAATCGCCTATCGAATCCAGACCTTGAATATCAGGGTGCAGAAGATCTGATTGCAGGTCCTGAAAGCGGTCTGTTGCTAATCCCACAAAAGGTACGCGATTGTCTGTAATGTTCGCGACACGCCACACCCGAAGGATGAATAAAATCCATTAAAATCAGTAACTAAGCAAAGCATGCTCTGAGGCACGTCTCTTGCAATGTGCGGTTGATGATCCGCTTTGCAGCGGGCGACAACGACACTGGAGGTCGCCATGGAGTTGATGGTACTGGGACAGAAAAGCAGTGAAGAAAATCCGGCGTCAGGATGCTCGGCCGGTTCGTGCGGTTCGACCGACGATCAGGTAACCCGGCTTCCCGATCATATCCGCGAGAAGGTGGAGAACCACCCCTGTTATTCAGAGAAAGCGCATCACTACTTCGCCCGCATGCATGTTGCTGTAGCCCCGGCTTGCAATATCCAGTGCCATTACTGTAATCGAAAATATGATTGCGCCAACGAATCCCGCCCCGGCGTGGTCTCTGAATTATTGACCCCCGCGCAGGCCGTGAAGAAGACCATGGCGGTCGCCGCCAATATTCCGCAAATGACCGTACTGGGCATTGCAGGTCCGGGCGATCCGCTGGCCAATCCCGAGCGCACCTTTGAAACCTTCCGCGAACTCTCGGAGAAAGCACCGGATATCAAGCTTTGCGTATCCACCAACGGATTGGCCCTGCCGGATGCCGTGGACGAACTGGCCAAACACAATATCGATCATGTCACCATCACCATCAACTGTGTGGACCCTGAGGTGGGCGCAAAGATCTATCCGTGGATCTACTGGAACAACCGCCGCATCAAGGGCGTGAAAGCCGCAAAGATCCTGATCGAACAACAGCAGAAGGGTCTGCAGATGCTGGTTGAGCGGGGCATTCTGGTGAAGGTCAATTCGGTGCTGATTCCGGGTGTGAACGATGAGCACCTGAAAGAGGTGTCGCGTATCGTCAAGGCCAAAGGTGCCTTCCTGCACAATGTGATGCCGCTGATTTCGGAGCCCGAGCACGGCACCTTCTACGGAGTGATGGGTCAGCGCGGCCCGAACCCCGATGAACTCTCGGACCTGCAGGATGCCTGTGCAGGCGATATGAACATGATGCGCCATTGCCGCCAATGTCGTGCCGATGCCGTCGGCATGCTGGGCGAGGATCGCGGTGATGAATTCACCCTCGATAAGATCGAGGACATGGAGATCGATTATGCCGAGGCCATGGTCAAGCGCGCGGCTGTGCACGCATCGATTGCCAGGGAACTGGCTGCCGATGAGGCAAAGGCTGCACTGGCAGGCCTGAATGTGAAGGCAGGCTCAAGGCCGGTGCTGATGGCTGTTGCGACCACCGGTGGCGGTATGATCAATCAGCACTTCGGGCATGCCCGGGAGTTTCTGGTATATGAGGCTTCTCCCGAAGGGGTGCGCTTTATCGGGCATCGCAAATCCGATCAGTACTGCATCGGTGATGATACCTGTGGCGAGAAGGAAAGTGCACTGAGCACAACCATCCGTGCCTTGCAGGGATGCGAGGTGGTGCTGTGTTCGAAAATCGGTTTCGAGCCATGGGACGAGCTTGAGAAGGCCGGTATTCAGCCGAACGGCGAACATGCCATGGAGTCGATTGAAGAGGCAGTGGGCGCTGTATACGAAGAAATGTCCGGGGCAGGCAAGCTGGATTCAGCTCCGGCATCTGCCGCGGCCGCTTAATCTCAAGGGAGGCTGATATGTCATTATCCATTATCGAATCATGTGTGAATTGCTGGGCATGTCTGCCGGTGTGTCCGAGCAATGCAATTTACGATGCCAAGCCGCATTTCCTGATTGATGCTGGTAAATGTACTGAGTGCGAAGGTGATTTCGCCCAGGCGCAGTGCGCCAGCATCTGCCCGATCGAAGGTGCGATTCTCGATCATTTCGGTGAAGCGGTGAATCCGCCGGGATCGCTGACCGGGATTCCTCCGGAGAGGCTGGCCGAGGCGATGGCGGAGATTCAGGCGCGATAGTATGACAATTCACTCGAACGGCACCTGAGATGGCGCTCATCACTTTCTTTGAGAAGCCCGGCTGCATCAATAATACGCGGCAGAAGAAGCTCTTGAAGCAGGCCGGGCACAGTCTGCTCGAGAGGAACCTGCTTGTTGAGCCGTGGACGGTTGAGACATTGCGCCCCTTTTTTTCCGGTCTGCAAGTGGCTGAATGGTTCAATCGCTCTGCACCACGGGTGAAAAGCGGTGAGGTGGTTCCGGAGCGTTTGCAGGCTGAGCAGGCACTCTGCTTGATGCTGGATGATCCGTTGCTGATTCGAAGGCCGCTGATGCAATGTGAGGGCATGCATATGTGCGGCTTCGATACGCCTGCATTGCTTGCGATGCTGGGCGATGCCGGAATCGCTATCATGACAAGCGTGGCCGCAGAACATGCCGAAGCACCCGGTCTGCAGGCCGGTGCCGTGCCGCTCTCTGATCGGGTGCACTGGATCGGTGCGCTGGACCCGACGCTACGCAGCTTCGATATCATCCTGAAAACAGCCAATGGCACCAGCTACAACGCCTATGTGGTGCGTGGAAGCGAAGGCGTGGCGGTGATCGATACGGTGAAGGAAGGCTTCTCCGATGTGTTTTTCCGGCGACTGGAGAGCGTGGCCGACTATAGAGAAATCAAATATATCGTACTCAACCATCTGGAGCCGGATCATTCGGGAGCCCTGCCGGAACTGATGCGCCGTGCGCCGCAGGCTCGTATCTTCATTTCGCAGCGCGCCCAGACGATGCTCAAGGCCCTGCTCAAGCACGATGCATTCAAGTTCACCCCTGTGATGACCGGTGATTCGATAAGCCTTGGTGATCGCACGCTCAGCTTTCTGCATACCCCCTATCTGCATTGGCCGGACACACAGTGCACCTGGCTTACGGAGGAACAGATCCTGTTCTCCGGCGATGTGTTCGGCTGCCATTATTGTGATGCGCGCCTGTTCAATGACCGGGTCGGGGATTTTCGTTTTTCTTTTGAATACTACTACGCGCATATCATGAGACCGTTCCGTGAATTTGTGCTTCAGGCGCTGGGTCTGATCGAACCACTGGAGCTGAACATCATCGCGCCGGCTCACGGGCCGATCCTGCGCGATCGTCCTTCACAGTATCCGGAACATTACCGTCGTCTGGCCACTCCGGCCCTGCACAGTGAATCAGCGCAGGAGAAAACCCTGCTGATCTTTTACATCAGTTCCTACGGCAATACCGCGCGCATGGCCGAGGCAATCTATGCAGCGGTGAGCGGGATTGAAGGCGTGCGGGCATCCCTCTACGACCTTGAAGGTGGCGAGGTGGCACCGTTTGTCGATTTGATTGAAGAGGCCGATGCGATTCTATTCGGCACGCCGACCATCAACGGGGATGCTGTAAAGCCGGTTTGGGACCTGCTCTCTTCGCTGGCTGTGATACCCACACGCGGCAAGCTGGGTGCGGTTTTCGGCTCCTATGGCTGGAGCGGGGAGGCGGTGCGCATGGTCGAAGAGCGATTGCGCGGCCTGAAAATGCGAGTTCCGGTTGAGGGGTTGCGCATCAAGCTCATCCCTACAGAAGAAGAACTGCAGCGATGCCGCGATTTCGGCCGGAACATCGGCCGCGAACTGGTCGGTGAGATGCAAGACAGGATTGTGGAGATGGCCTGACCGGTTTTAAGTCGATCAATTCTCAGTGGTTGATTGGCGTCGGGCCGTTTGCGTATTGAAAACAGTGAACAAGCTGTGTCCCGCAAGGGGCTAATTTGAAAGGAGGATAAAATGGCAAAAGCAAAAGTGACGTTTCTGGATATCGGAGTCACCGTCAATGTGCCGGTCGGCACACGTGTGATCGAGATATCGGAGAAGGTAGGCGGCGGTCTGATCTATGGCTGCCGCGAAGGTGATTGCGGCACCTGTCTGATGAAGGTGGAGGAAGGCTGGAACAACCTGTCCGAACCATCTGTCGTAGAAGAAAAAGTGCTGCGCGAAAATATGGCCGGTAAGCATTGCCGTCTGGCCTGTCAGGCGCAGGTGCTCGGCGATATCGCTGTGCGGCCGGCATAAGGAGAGACAAACATGGCAAATATAACCTTTACCAACCCCGGCTATAAAGACAAGACAGTCTATGCAACGGCCGGAAGCCATACCGAAACAGTGCTCAAGATTGCCAAGGCGAATAAGATTCCGATTGATTTCTCCTGCGGTGATGGTGAGTGCGGTACCTGCATCATCAAGGTGTCGCCGCTTTCTGAAAAGGCACGCCTGGGCGGACCTTTGACCGAGAAGGAGAAATCCGTGCTGGTTGAACACGGCAAGCTGACCAAGGCAGAGATCGAGAAAATGGCTGTGGATGATCTTCCGTCACCGTGGCGTCTGGCCTGCCAGATGATCGTTCGCGATGAGGATGTCCTTGTCGAATACTGAGTCGGTGCCCGATCGCCGGCAGCTGATCTTCTCCGCGCTGATGGATACATCGAACGGAGCGGAGAATGCCGGCTTTCTGGCTTCGATGCTTGCATCCTGGCTTACAGGTGAGGGGGTGTTGCCTGCCTATATGGGGCTCACCCCTGAATCCTTTAAAGCCATGCTGCAGCGCTTTTTTCCGGCGTTTCCGCAAGCAGGCTTCCCGGCAGTCGATAAGCTGTCGGACGAAATGCCGGAGCGGCAGGAGCTAGTCTCGTTGTTTGCAGCCGATTATGCTGATGATGATGAGATGCGGGTGTGGATTGCTGATATACTGATTGCTGCTTGCGCCGGGCACCGGCACTTATGGGAAGATCTCGGCCTTTTCAGCCGCAAGGACCTGACAGGTATGATGCAGGGCAACTTCCCGGCACTGGCACAAAGAAACCTACGCGACATGAAGTGGAAAAAATTCATCTACAAACAGTTGTGCGAGCGGGAAGGTATCATTGCCTGTCCGGCACCGACCTGTGATGCCTGTGCCGATTTTCCGGTTTGCTTTGCCCCGGAGGATGAGCCCAGCGACTGATTGTCGCCGGGCCCGCTTTACTTAGAGATGGGAATTAAACCTTCAAGCTAGGAATCAAGCTGAACCAGTGATGAAGCTGTGGCATTAGCCTCGCTAGGGGTTCTGGCACGAATAGAGAGGGCGTGCAGGGCACCACTTGCCAGTTCAGCCTCAAACAGCTTTAGAATCGACTTCTGGCGTTTTAGTACCGGCATATTTGTGAAGCCGTCGGAAATAATCTGAACTTCAAGATTGCAGTCTTCTCCCTGAATGAAAACCCGGGCATCGCCGTAAATGCCCAGGATGCGCTCGCGGACTGTCGCCCGATCAATCTTTTTATCGCCCATCACTCAGGCTACCGCACCGGAGAGTAGCGATTTTAACTCACCACTCTCCGCCATATCCACAATGATGTCGCAGCCGCCGACCAGTTCGCCGTCCACGAAGAGCTGCGGGAAGGTGGGCCAATCGGAGATCGAAGGAAGCTTCTCGCGGATGAATGGCGCGGCCAGAATATTTACATAGGCGAAATCCGCACCGGTGCTTTTGATGGCAGCCACAGCCTTTGCCGAGAAACCGCACTCAGGAGCCTCAGGGATGCCCTTCATGTAGAGGATGATTGGATTTTCAGCCAGCTGTGCTTTGATTTTATCTTCTGTTTTCATATGTTACTCCATTCCATTTATTTAAATTATTCTTGGTTTGCGACATCATTAATGTAACGCCGAAGCTTTTTTCAGGCGTTTGAGAACAGCTAGGGTTGAAGAAAACTCCAGGGCATCGAGACCATCTGGAGTGCGCAGAGATGTATCGGCTCCGGCGCTTAAGAGTTCATTGACTACTTCCAGCTTACCGACCGATGCGGCATACATCAGGCAGGTGTATCCATTATGATTCACTTGATTGGCGTCAGCACCGGCTTCGAGCAGCAGGCGGATCATTGCAATATCCGCTGAGACACAGGCGAACCAAAGAGGCTGATTACCATCACTGTTTTCGGCATGCAGATCCGCACCCAGCTCAAGTAGCTCACTGGCGATCTGCTGATTCCCGTCGAGTGCGGCGAGCATCAGCGTGGTCATGGCCCGGTCAATGCGCGCGTGTATCACATGTTTTGCATCGTTGTCGCCTCGAAATCCGTGTTGTTGCAACCATTGATGCAGACCATTGGAGAACTGACTGCTTAGATTGGAGAAATATTCATACAATGCCTGCCAACCGCCTTCTAGGTTATACACTTCGGTAAGTCCCATCTGGCATAGGAAATCAGCCATGTCGCGACTGGAGTGGCCATGGTAGCAATACACTAGCACCGGTCTGGATTTCTTTTTCAGCAGATCCTTGATCTGATCCTCATTGGCTGGCATCGCTCCTTCGAGATGTCCGCTTGCATAGGCATTGGCATCGCGCATATCCAGTACAACAGGTTGTTTTTGCTGCATAAATGCAGGCAACGCTTCAACCCTGATGTCCTGATAGGCCGAGGCTTGTCTGTCGGGTTTGTTTTGTACTTTATCCGCCGATTTTCCTATGATGTATTCTTTCATGAATTCAGGCCTCCGCTGATCAGTTGCTAAAATTCCCGGCTGCAAATTTCCAGTTCAGTAGCTTCCAGAAGGCCTCGATGTAATCGACCCGGGCATTACGGTAATCGATATAGTAGGCGTGCTCCCACACATCGCAGGTAAGCAGTGGCGTGAGCCCATCATCAAGGCCGTTACTTAAAGGGTTGCCCGCATTGGCTGTGTTGATAATGGAAAGACGACCGTTCATGTTTTTTACAAGCCAGGTCCAGCCGGAGCCGAAATTGCCTGCGGCACTGGCCGAGAACTCTTGTCTGAAGGCAGCAAATGAACCGAAATCAGCCCGGATGGCGAGCTTCAGAGCACCATCGGGTTCTCCACCGCCCTTGGATGAGAGGCAATTCCAGTAGAAGCTGTGATTCCATACCTGTGAGGCATTGTCGAACAAGCTTCCATCGGCTTTGCAGATCAGCTCTTCAAGCGAAGATTCCTCAAAGATAGTGCCGGTAATGAGCCGGTTCAGGTTCGCAAGATAGGCCTGATGGTGTTTGCCATAATGATATTCCAGTGTTTCCCCGGAGATCAGGGGAGCCAATGCATCAATTGGGTAGGGAAGCTCGGCAAGGGTGAAAGGCATGGGTGACTCCGTTATCAGGCTGATGGCGTTCGCAAAGCGATTGCGATAAAAATCGAAGGGTGCAGGGGCATGTCAAAGCCATGTCCCTGCGATACAAGTAGCGAACACGGAGTAGTGAATTTCGCCTGGCTCACATCTGCGACATTCATTCAGCAACCGACCAGCATGGTTTCTTCGCCGGCCTCAGCCGTGATGGCAGCATCGCAACCCATCAAAGCACTGATATCGGCTTCGATAATCTCGATACCCATCTTCTTGCAGAAACGGCGTTCCTTGGCATTGGGCTCGGGAATCATCGCCCAGGCAGCCGGCTTGCCGGCGCCATACATGATATCGGAAAGCACCATGCGCTCGGTATCGCGCTGCATGCGCAGACCGATAAACAGGTACTGCTTGCCGATGCGGTATTCCTTCAGGAAGGAGGGGATGGCGAAGCCGCCCATCAGTTCGCTGATATAATCCACGTAATCGGCATCGGATGCGACATACAGCGCTTCGGGCTTCGGTGTGCCCATCGGCTTGAACAGGATGGGTCGCGATGGATCGACTGCCTCCTGCGTGGTTTCGCTGTAGCTGCCATCGGTATAGCTGAAGATCTTGAAGCGGTAATCTGTGCCACCAAGCCTGGAAAGACCGACGATAAGGGTGTGGGGGGTATCCGCGTAACTGTCCTGCAACTGCGTGTCGCGATTGATATCCACCACATAATGGGGGTGCATGCCGGCCAGCCATTCGTGCACCGGAGAGCGCGTCCATTCGGTTTCGGCATAGATGCGGTTCAGGGTGCGGGTGATGAAGCTGCGGCCTTTTTTCAGTTCAAGATTCATCGCCGCGCGAGCAAATTCATACATCAGTTTCGGAGCCATCGGCGAGCCGTTGTTCATGGCATAGATCAGGCTG
>Ga0102953_1000054_pt1 | contig 68455 bp, 60 predicted proteins | sample SalPon2A_C_D2_MG_FD_78509 | JGI IMG/M metagenome (GOLD analysis project Ga0102953, IMG submission 78509) | Soil microbial communities from South San Francisco under conditions of wetland restoration - Salt Pond MetaG R2A_C_D2_MG | ecosystem: Environmental > Terrestrial > Soil > Wetlands | place...
AATGAGGGTATCGAAAGTGTTCGGCTGGGGTTAAAAGGCATTCCATCCCTGGCTGAGGAATTGCAAATTGCCAGGGACCTCTATATCCTGGAATACACCGGGGGGAAATTGCATATTCCCACCATCTCCACAGCCAAAGGGGTAAAATTAGTGGCAGAGGCCAAAAAGAAAGGGCTTGACGTCAGCTGTAGCGTGGCCATCCACAACCTGTTCGCCACTGACACCACCCTGGAATCATTTGACAGCAACTTTAAAACCTTTCCCCCCCTGCGCACCGTGGCAGACACGAAGGCACTGATCAAGGGGGTCAGGGAAGGCGTGATCGATTACGTAACCACAGACCATACGCCGATCGACATAGAAGAGAAACGTGTGGAATTCGACAATGCGGCATACGGGACCCTGGGCCTGGAAAGCGCGCTGGGGGCGCTGTTAAAACTGTTCGACCTGGATATGGCCATTGAATTATTAACTAAGGGAAGGGAACGCTTCGGCATCCCCCGGCCGGCCATCAGGGAAGGGGTGCCGGCTAACCTCAGCCTGTTCGATCCGGACCCGGAGTACACCTTCCGTGAAGAAAACATCCTGTCTACCTCCAAAAACAGCCTGTTTTTGGGCAGGGAATTAAAAGGCCGGGCGTATGGCAGCCTGGCCCGGAAAAAGGTATGCCTTAAACAATAAATCAAAAGTATGGATCAGCAGACTATTTCGGAAGGAAAGACCATGGCCGTCGTAAGCTATATTACCCTCATAGGGCTACTGGTTGCCTTCCTGGTAAACAACGGGAAGAACAATGCCTTTACGGCCTATCACATCGGACAGTCGGTCCGGGTTTACCTCCTCGGGGTCGCCAACATCGTGCTCACCTATATTCTCCCGGTAACCCTGGGTTTTATTACGAATCTTATCGGCCTGGGGGTCCTGGTCCTGGCCGTACTCGGAATCGTGAACGCCGCGAATGGCAAAGCGGTACCCCTGCCCCTGATCGGAACGCTGGGGTAAGGGCGGAAGCTATCGCAAATCAAAACGGACACCCATGAAAGAAGCAAAAGAAGGGAAAACGACGGCCATAGTGGCCTATTTAACCATGGTTGGCGCGCTGATCGCTATTAGCATGAACCTGGAACCCAAACATCGGTTTGCACGGTTCCACACCCGACAGGCCTTCGGGTTGCACCTGCTATTTCTCGGGTTGTCGATCTTCCTGAGCGTATGGTTTAATATCTATGCCTGGTATGGCCTCTACATTGCCTACCTGGTATGCTGGTGCTATGGCTTCCTGGGAGCCCTTGCCAACAAGGAGCAGGCCGTACCTGTCCTGGGCCCCTATTTTCAAAAATGGTTTACTTTTATCCAATAATATGACGGTTGCCCCATTAACGCTGGAACACCTGCTCCGCCCATCTTCCCTCAGGGAGGGAGCCCCCCCGGTATTGTTCATGTTCCATGGGTATGGCAGCAATGAAGAAGACCTGTTTTCCTTTGCCCCCGAACTCCCGGAGCAACTCTGTGTGATCTCGGCCCGGGCGCCTTACCCCCTGCAGCCCTTTGGGTATGCCTGGTACACGATCAATTTTGAAGCACCATATGGCAAATGGAGTGATGTTCAACAGGCCAGAAAATCCAGGGATCTGATCCTGAAGTTTATACGGGAGGCCTGCGAGGCCTATTCCCTGGATGCGGACCGGGTGAGCCTGCTGGGGTTCAGCCAGGGGACAGTGCTGTGCTACGCCGTGGCCCTTTCCTACCCCGAACGGGTGAAAAATGTGCTTGCGCTCAGCGGCTATATTGACGAGAACGTTCTGGTACCCGATTATGCAGACAAAGACCACAGCTCCCTGAATATCTATGCTTCCCATGGGCAGATGGACATGGTAATCCCCCCGGAATGGGCCCAGAAAGCGCCCCTCCTTCTGAAGAAACTGGGTATATCGCACCAATATGAGGAATTTCCGGCAGGCCACGGGGTTTCTCCCGCCAATTTCCGTTCCCTGCTACAATGGCTGCAGGGTAAGTTCTGAACAACCCCGTAGCCTACTGGCTTCGGGTGTACAAGAGGTGGTCCAGCAGGGTAAAGTCCACACCCAAATCGTCTTTGAGTTCGTAGCGGAGAAAAAGCTCCCCCCAGAATTTGCCATCGGAAAAATCGGCGATGATCCAGCGGTGGTTCAGCACCTTTATTTTGTTAATCTTGAAATCATTTTCCATCCCCTCATAGGGTACCAGGGGATTATCCCCTTTCTTCTCGTTGGTTTCCAACAATTTATCGGAAATGTAACGCGATGGGTCTTTAAGATTCAGATGGTCGTAATACGCCAGGGCATCATCGTTGTTTTCAAGGGAAAAGTACTGCATGTCCAAAACTTTAAGCCGGGCATCGCGCAGGGAGTCCTGCAGCTCGTGTACCTCTTTATCAAGGGCTGTCACCTGCGCGGATTGCTCCTTTAGCCGGTTTGCGCCGCTGACGTATAGGTAGAGGGCGATCAGGGCCGCAAAAATGAACAGGTACAGGTATATTCTGCTTTTCATAAGAATGGGTTTTTGGTAAATCCGGTTCGGATTTACAGGTTGAGGGTCAGATTGTCATAGGCCAGGTGCACGTGTTCGGGGAGCTCCTTTTCCACTTCGGCGTGAAAGCCCATGAGATGGCTTATATGGGTGAGATAAGCCCTTTCGGGTTGCACCTTTTCCACAAAGGAAAGCGCTTCCTCAAGATTGAAATGGGAATGGTGTGGCTCTTTTCTTAATGCATTAACTGATAATAATTTAACCCCCTTTATTTTATCTGTTTCTTCATCAGAAATCGATTTAATATCGGTCAGATAGGCAAAATTCTCCAGGCGGTAGCCAAAAACCTGCAGCCTGTTGTGAAACGCCTCCACAGGGATCGCCCTCAGGTCGCCAACAGCAAAGGGTTTGTCCTTGCTGACCATGTTGACTTTTACGGCAGGGGCCCCGGGATACCGGTTATCGTCTACAAAGATATAGTCAAATCGCCTTTTCAGGGACGCCACAACCCGTTCATGGGCGTATATGGGAATGTCTCCCTGCCTGAAAAAAAAAGGCCGGATATCATCTATCCCGGCTGTATGGTCTGCATGCTCGTGGGTGAAGAGGATGCCGTCTAGTCTGGAGACATTCTGGGCGAGCATCTGCTGCCTGAAATCCGGGCCGCAATCAATCACAAAAGTGTAATTCTTCCAGGTGATCAAAACGGAGACCCGAAGGCGTTTGTCCCTGGGGTCCTTGCTCCGGCAGACGGGGTGGTTACTCCCAATTACAGGGATTCCCTGTGATGTGCCAGTACCCAAAAAAGTTATTTTCAACCCCTCGTCTATTTTAATCAAATTTATAACTTATTTATTTAATAAGGTTAGGTAATCTTAGTAACTTTGTTTACTTTAAAAGGAACATTGAGAGAGTATGGCTTCTGTTTTAAAGAAAGATTACGCGTTTGAAAACATCCCTTCGATCAAAGCCAAAACGCTCAGAATCAATTTAAACCCCGATATTTACGGAACCTTTGCCGAGATCGGGGCGGGCCAGGAGACTGCGAGACATTTTTTCAGGTCCGGAGGAGCGTCCGGGACCATTGCCAAGGCGATGAGTGCCTACGACAAAGCTTTCAGTGATGCCATCTACGGCGTTGAAGAAGACGGCCGTTACGTTACCCAGGAACGGTTGAAGCATATGCTGGCGCATGAGATGCTGCTCATGGAAAAACGCCTCAGCCGGAAAGAGCACCCGGAGCGCTTGTTTTTCAGTTACGCGAATACGGTGGCTACCATCGATTTCTCGAAGCGCTACAAAGGGCACGGCTGGGTTGGCATCCGCTTTCAGCTGGATCCCACCCAAAAGGAATACGACGAGATCGTCCTGCACATACGATTTAAACAAAATGAAGCCCGGCTGCAACAGGAAACCCTGGGCATCGTCGGGGTGAACCTCATATATGGGGCTTTCTATAAATTCCACAAGCCCAGAAAACTCCTGAAATACCTCTATGACCATATCGATCAGGATACCCTGGAGATCGACATGGTCAATTTTTCTGGTCCCAACTTCAAAGGGGTAGACAACCGGCTGATGAGCCTGCAACTCATCCGCAACGATATGACGGATGCCGTGATGTTCGGGCCCGATGGCAACAACCTCCTGCCGGCCGCCATGCTTTACAAGAAGAATATCCTGGCACTGCGGGGTAGTTTCCGGCCCGTTACCAAGGTGAACATGGATATGTTCGAGAAATCGTACGAGATCTTTATCCGCGAACAGACCGTTGTGGAAGACAATACCATCGTAATCTTTGAAATTACGCTTTCCAACCTCAAAGCCTCAGGGGAGATCGATGAACGCGATTTTATGGACCGTGCGGAATTGCTATGCTCCCTGGGACACAGCGTAATGATCACCAAATTCCAGGAATACTATAAACTCGTTGAATATTTCAGCAATTATACCAAAGCCCGAATAGGCCTGACCATGGGTGTCAACAACCTGATCGACATCTTTGATGAAAAATATTACCGCCATCTCAGCGGCGGGATCCTGGAAGCGTTTGGCAAGTTGTTTTTCAAAGACCTCAAAGTGTACCTGTATCCCATGAAAAACAACGAAACAGGCCAGATCATGACCAGCAACAATATCAAAGTACATCCCCGTATGAAGGAATTGTACAAATTCTTCAAGTATAACGGAAAGGTGATGGATATTATCGACTACGATCCCGAGATCATGCATATCTTCTCCAGGGATGTGCTCAAAAGAATCACTACCGGGCAGGACGACTGGGAAGAAATGCTGCCCGAAGGGATCGCGGAGATCATCAAGAAGAAACGCTTGTTCATGGGCGATTTAAAGAAGGAAGAGGAAGAAGTGGAACAGACCCCCAAATAATCTCCCGTAAAATCCCCAACTCCATTCCGGCCCGGAGCTCAGACCGTCAGAAGCTGGGCAGCGTGGTTTCCTGTATCCACTTTATCAATGACGCGCTCCACCTGCCCTTTTTCATCGATAAGGAAAGTGGTCCTGTGAATCCCGTCAAATTCACGGCCCATAAACTTCTTTTTGCCCCAAACACCAAACCCATCAATCAGCTGGTGTTCCGTATCGGCCAGCAGCGGGAAGGGAAGGTTGAATTTCTTCTTGAAATTCGACTGTTTTTTCTGGCTATCCTCACTAACCCCTAACAGTTCGTATCCTTTTTTCTTTAATTCGCTATAGTGGTCACGCAGGCTGCAAGCTTCGGCCGTGCATCCGGGTGTGTTGGCCCTGGGGTAGAAGAAAACCACCAGCTTTTTGCCTTTGTAATCCGACAGCTTGTGCAGGTTCCCATCCTGGTCCTTTACGGCAAATTCCGGGGCCTTATCCCCCGATTTCAGTGTATTCATAGTCAATTTTATTTATTTTCACATTTTGATCCTTTCCAAAAGTACTAAAATGACCAAAGCCGAAAAAGTTCGTTTCGTCATGGAAACCCTCGAAGAAATCTATCCCGCTGTGCCTGTTCCCCTTGAGCACAGGGATCCATACACCTTACTGATTGCGGTTTTGTTGTCGGCACAGAGTACGGACGTGCGGGTCAATCAAATTACCCCCCTGCTCTTCGCACGGGCAAGCAATCCCCGCGATATGGCGGGCCTGGAGGTGGAGGAGATCCGGGAGATCATTAAACCTGTCGGCCTATCCCCTACCAAGTCGCGCGCCATCCATTCCCTTTCTAAAATCCTTATCGAATCATATGATGGAGAAGTGCCCCCGGATATAGATCAATTGGAAACCCTGCCAGGGGTGGGGCACAAAACCGCCAGCGTGGTGGTGTCCCAGGCCTTCGGTATCCCCGCATTCCCAGTGGATACCCATATTCACAGGCTAATGTACCGCTGGGGCCTGTCTTCCGGTAAAAATGTAGTACAAACAGAACGCGATGCCAAGCGGTTGTTCCCCGAATCCGAGTGGAACACTTTGCATCTGAGGATCATCTGGTATGGAAGGGAGTACTGCCCTGCGAGGGGCTGGGACCTGGAAAAAGACCCCATCACCAAAAAAATTGGCCGCAAGGAGGTGCTGCAGGCTTATTGGAGAAATAAAAAGGCCCGCTAGTGCGGGCCATGTGCTTTAATTCATGTTGCTTTCAAATAAAAACTGCTCGAACTCCAGTATTTTCAGGGATCTGGAATAGTCGATCAGAAACTTGATGGCCTCAGGCCGAGCCTTGGCCAGTTTGCAAACACTACGTTCCTCGGAGTAAACTTTTTCCATATGAATTGATCTAGTTACGCTATGATAACGCAACTAAAATGGAAATATTGCTCTGAAGGATGGGGCAGTCTATCAGTTGGTCAGGACGATGTTGTGTTTATCGATTATCTTCCTCAGGTTGATCAGGGCATAGCGCATTCTTCCCAGGGCCGTATTGATGCTTACGCCGGTATTTTCCGATATCTCCTTAAAGCTCATATCCTTGTAGATGCGCATAACCAGGACCTCCTTCTGATCATCGGGCAACTCTTCGATCAGAAGCTCCAGGTTGCTGTCTATCTGGTCTTTGATAATCTGTTTTTCCGCATTGAGTTTGTCATCGGAGATAACAGAAAAAATATTGAAATCATCACTTCCCTCAAACTTTGGCAACCTTTTGTTTTTTCTGAAAAAATCGATGATCAGGTTATGGGCAATCCGCATGACCCAGGGGAGGAATTTCCCCTCTTCGCTGTAATTACCTTTTTTCAGTGTCTTGATCACCTTTATAAAGGTATCCTGGAAGATGTCCTCCGCAATGTCGCGGTCCATTACTTTGGAATAGATAAAGCTGGTAATTCGCTGGTTGTGCCTTTTGATTAGAATTTCAAGTGCCTTTTCATCCCCGCTGATGTAGTCCCGGACCAGCGTTGAGTCATTGATTTGTACATCCATATATCGTATTTTTTGGTTAAGTGGTGGCTTGTGGTTTGGTTCCTGAAAATTTGGTTATTCAAGCCTTAAGTCCCGGAATTACTTTCTCGCAATTCCATTTTAAAAGTAGATAAATGGGTAAGGGTGGTAAAAAGTATGTTGTCAAACCCGGCAATTTTGATGTGAAGACGGGGTTTTGCCATCCAATCACATAATAAATCCCGGAAAAATGAGTTGGTGGGGTGCCGAAGACGGAGCCATAATGCGCAACCCGGTTGAGGACATGGCACAGGCCTAGGGGGCTATTTCGCCAACAGCCAGCCTGAAATTTTAAACAACGATTCTAGGAAGCGGGCCCTACTAATTGAGGTGGTTCTCGAAGTCTATGCCCCGGTGGTTAACGATTTTAAGGGATTTCGAAAAATCCGTCAGGAAGCGTATGGTTTCAGGCCGCGCCTTAACCAGCTTGCAACTTGTAACACAGGGAGGGTAGTTTTCTTTCATACCTTGGCTTTGTTACACTAAGTAACGCCCTTGGTATGGAAACCCATGGTTTAACTCGACCTACGCCCGTTTAATTCGTTAAAACTATATTATTCTTTTCGATGATCTTCCGAAGGTTTATCAGGGCGTAGCGCATCCGGCCCAGGGCCGTATTGATGCTTACCCCGGTATTCTCGGAGATCTCCTTGAAGCTCATGTCCCGGTAGATCCTCATAACCAGCACTTCCCTCTGATCATCCGGAAGCTCATCAATCAGGAGGGTAAGATCAGTGTCGATCTGGTCTTTGATCAACTGTTTTTCGGCATTGAGCTGGTCGTCCCCTATAACGGAAAAGATGTTGAAATCCCCATTGCATTCAAACTTGGGAAGCCTTTTGTTTTTTCGAAAGTGGTCTATGATCAGGTTGTGCGCGATACGCATCATCCAGGGAAGGAATTTCCCCTCTTCACTGTAATTCCCTTTTTTCAGGGTTTTGATGACCTTGATAAAGGTATCCTGGAAAATATCCTCGGTAATGTCCCGGTCCAGGACTTTGGAGTAAATAAAACTGGAAAGGCGTTGATTATGTTTGTTGATGAGCATTTCGAGCGCTTTCTCGTCTCCGCTCATATAATCCCTCACCAATATCGAATCCTCGATCTGTAGTCCCATACAAATTACTTTTTTGGTTACGTTTCATGGTCCTTTCAAGCGGAAAAGACCGATGGTATTTAGGTACTAATCAAAAAAGTAATGTTGTCTGTATAGGCGTATTATTATTGGATACGGTTTCAAATATAGAAAAAAAAGTCCCGCCGGAAAAAATGATTGTTGTGATTTGGCAGATTTGTGATGTGAACATAGCGTCATTAGCGATTAAGTGGAATCTGGCGTATCTTTGTAACCCTTAGTATAGTTTATGACCGCTCTCACCGACGTTAGTCCCAGAAATAACATCATTATCAAAGGGGCTAAACTGCACAATCTGAAGGATATCGACGTGGTAATCCCCAGGAACAAACTCGTGGTGATCACCGGGCTTTCAGGTTCGGGAAAATCCAGTCTCGCCTTCGATACCCTCTATGCAGAAGGCCAGCGGCGCTATGTGGAAAGCCTTTCGTCCTATGCCAGGCAATTCCTCGGCAAGCTGGACAAGCCCAAAGTAGACTATATCAAGGGCATTGCCCCGGCTATTGCCATTGAGCAAAAAGTAAATTCAACAAACCCGCGGTCTACCGTGGGCACGTCCACGGAAATATACGATTACCTCAAGCTTTTGTTTGCCCGTATCGGAAAGACCATCTCCCCCGTATCCGGAAAGGAGGTAAGGAAGCATACGGTGAGTGATGTGGTGGACCGTGTCAAATCCCTGCCCCCGGGTTCGCGCCTCTTGCTCCTGGCCCCTATCCGGGTACCGGCTGACCGCGATCCTTTCAAAACGGTGCAATTCATGTCCAAACAGGGCTACGCCCGCATAAAATACCAGGGAGAGGTATTGCGGATTGAAGATGCCCCGGAAAGCCTGGATAGGGAATTTTACCTGGTAGTAGACCGGATTATCGCCAAGAAGGATGAGGATTTCTTCAACCGCCTGGCAAATGCCGTGGATACGGCCTTTTTTGAAGGCAAGGGCGAATGCATCCTGGAAGAGATGGAATCCGGGAAGCAAACCACATTCAGCAACAAATTCGAACTGGATGGGATACAATTCCTGGAACCCAATGTGCACCTCTTTAGTTTCAATAATCCTTATGGGGCCTGCCCGGAATGTGAAGGGTACGGCGACGTTATCGGGATAGACGAAGACCTCGTCATCCCCAATGCCGCCCTCTCCGTTTACGAAAATGCGGTATTCCCCTGGCGGGGCGAAAGCATGAGCTGGTACAGGGATCAACTGGTCAACAATGCCTACAAGTTTGATTTTCCCATCCACAAGCCCTGGTATGAACTGACGGAAGCCCAGAAAGACCTGGTATGGCAGGGGAACCAGTATTTCACCGGGATAAATGCCTTTTTCAAGCACCTGGAAGAAAAAAGCTATAAGATACAGAACAGGGTCATGCTTTCCCGCTACAGGGGGAAAACCCGTTGCCAGCGTTGCAAGGGGAAACGCCTGAGGAAAGAAGCCAACTACGTGATGGTCGGCGAAACAACCATTTCCGAGATGGTGGGATGGCCGATCACCCGTCTGATAAAATTTTTTGGACAGCTATCCCTCAATGAACACGACCAGCATATCGCCAGGCGCCTGCTGAAGGAAATCAATACACGGCTTGGTTTCCTGGATAAAGTAGGCCTTGGATACCTGACCCTAAACCGGAAATCGAATACCCTGTCCGGGGGGGAAAGCCAGCGCATCAACCTGGCTACTTCCCTTGGCAGTAGCCTGGTAGGCTCCATGTATATCCTGGACGAGCCCAGCATTGGCCTCCACCCCAAGGACACCGAAAACCTGATCGAGGTTTTGCGATCGCTCAGGGACCTCGGGAACACAGTGATCGTGGTGGAACACGATGAAGACATCATGAGGGCGGCCGATGAGGTAATCGATATCGGGCCCGAAGCGGGGACCCATGGAGGCGAGGTGGTCGCCCATGGCAAAATGGAACATATCCTGGCCGCCGACTCCCTGACAGCCCGCTATCTGAATGGCAGCATGGGCATCGCCCTCCCAGCCAAAAGGCGCAACTCGGATAATTTTATTGAGATCCGGGGCGCCCGGGAACACAACCTCAAAAACATCGATGTCCGGTTCCCTCTGAATATGCTAACGGTCGTAACAGGCGTATCAGGCAGCGGCAAGAGTACCCTGGTAAGGCGACTCCTCTATCCGGCCATCCTCAAGGAAATAGGAGGATATGGTGAAAAATCCGGGCAGTTCAATTCAATAGAAGGCCGGTATTCGGAGATCCAAACCGTCGAATTTGTAGACCAGAACCCCATCGGGCGATCTTCCAGGTCCAATCCCGTGACCTACCTGAAGGCCTGGGACGAGATCAGGGCCCTTTTCGCATCTCAAAGGCTGAGTAAGATCAGGGGGTATAAAGCCAAGCATTTTTCCTTCAATGTGGATGGAGGGCGTTGCGAGAAGTGCAAAGGAGAGGGAGAGATCACGGTAGAAATGCAATTTATGGCCGATGTCCACCTGGAATGTGATGCTTGCGGCGGCAAACGCTTTAAGAAAGATGTGCTGGAAGTAACCTTTGAGGGTTCCAATATCGATGATGTCCTGAACATGACCATTGACGATGCCATCGCCTTCTTCGGCGGGCATAAGGAACCTAAAATAGTTGCAAAACTCCGCCCGCTGCAGGAAGTAGGATTGGGCTATGTAACCCTTGGGCAATCTTCTTCCACCCTTTCCGGGGGCGAAGCCCAGCGAATCAAGCTCGCATCCTTCCTGGTGAAGGGTACCAGCCGGGACAAGGCACTTTTCATCTTCGACGAGCCTACCACCGGCTTGCATTTTCACGACATACAGAAATTGCTAGCCTCTTTCGAGGCCCTGCTAAAACGCGGGCATTCCGTGGTGGTCATCGAACATAACATCGAACTGATCAAATGTGCCGACCACATCATTGACCTGGGGCCGGAAGGAGGTGAAAAGGGCGGTTACCTGGTGGCCCAGGGTACACCCGAAGAAGTTGCCGCCCATCCCGAATCGGTCACGGCAAAATACCTCAGGGAAAAATTAAAACAGCCCATGCCTTAAAGGAATCCGGGGAATATTCCTGCTTTTTCAATATACCATTTACTCTTATCCAGAACCTGGCATTCCTAAGCGCGCCATTTGCAGCTATGTTTATAACTCATTGTATTACAATATGTTATACTTGTCTTGAAGAGTTTGGCACACTGTTTGTTTTATAGTTGTCGAATGTAAATAGTTGCATTCGGGAACTTAAAACCTTATCTTATGAAAACGTTAGTCTCCATCCTGTCGGCTCTTGTGCTGGGTACTTCGATGACCCGGGCCGCTGCCACGGACCTCACGCCTGAAGCAAGCAGCGCGGTCCTATATGGAAACCCCTTTATTTTTGAAGAAAGCGGGATCACCTTTTCCGTTTACCCGGATGGTGAGTTCGACTTTTATTTGAACGACCGGGTTAACGTGGGGGCCGACGTCCGTATAGGGAATGCGGCTATTACCTTCAACTCGGGTTACAACTACGATCCATATGTGCAATACGACGATTATGGTGCGGTAATACAGATTGAAAACATCCCCATATATTATGATTATTACGGGCGGGTGAATCAGATCGGCGATATCCCCATCTACTACCGGAACGGACGGGTTCACAGGATCGGTGGCCTCTATGCATATTACAATTCCTATGGGGCGTTCACCCATTGTACCGGCTATGTAAACCTATACAACCGGCATTACGTCTACAGGCCCTATTACCGCTATTTCGCTCGACCGGCCGTAGGTTTCTGCCTGGTGTTCAACCACCCCTACAGGAGGTACTACCGGCCGGCACGCTATACCTACTACCATCCGTATGCCCATAATTACAGGAAGTCCTACGCAAGGGTGGGCCATTCGTACACCTACAAGTCCAGCCCGGAACGGGATCGGATCTACCGAAATGACAAGCGGGTAGCAGTGCGTGAACCAGCTGTCCGAAGCAACCGGAATACGCCCGTCAGGAAAGAGGCCGTGTACGCCAACCGGCGCTCAACTGCCTCGAACTCTGGCACGCCTGGTCGCGCCAAGGGGCAGAGGAGGTCCTATTCCAACGACAAGGCACAGCGTACCCCAACGCAAAGGCGGAGTGCAGTAGGCAGCAGCAGGACCATAGAACGAAAAAGTGCTGCCAGGACGTCCGCTCCTAAAGCAGTGAGCAGGGAACGCAGTGTTACCCAGCGTACTGCAAGCAGCAACAGGGGAGACAGCAAGGTTACGCGAACGACTACCAGGGTCAGCCGCAGTTCTTCCCCGGCCCGTTCCCAGCGAAGCGCCACCAGCAGGACCGTCGTGAAACGGGAAACCAGATCAGCCCCTAAGCGGTCCGCCGCTACAAGCCGGTCTGCAAAAGATAGAAGCGCCTCCAGGCGAAGTCATTAAAGATAGTTTTTAGGTTGGTTAGTTGTTGAGCCCCGCCGCGGATCCGTCCCGGCGGGGTTTTCAATGGATACCGTTCTCAATACGGATCGTATTACCTGATTCCTCAGCGTTTATTCCCCTTTTTAAAAATTGAATTGAGCAATTCGCTGACGTCTTCCGAAATCCGGAAACGGTAAAGTACGGCCAGGTAGATTGTCACCAGCAGGATGCTCCTAAGCAGGATGCCGGCAATTGGGTAGCCCGGAATTCGCATAAAATGGAAAATACCCCATAATGCAAGCAACAGGGCTGTTAAACGGGCACTGTCGGCGGTAAATGGATGCAGCCCGAATTTCTTCCATACATAGTAGAGTTTAATGCTGTCGTATATGCCTATTGCAAGCAGACTGGCCAGGGCGGCCCCGATGATGCCCATAAGCGGGATGAGCCAGAGGTTAAAGAGGATGATCATCATGGCCAGGCCAAATCCCATCACAAGTACCTCCCGGTAGTATTCGGAATTGTACAGGATAGCACTGTTAATGCCCGATATGGCATCGTAAACCCGGATAAGCCCTATGATCAATACCACCAGGAACCCCCCGCGGTAGGCCTCCGGCAAGAAGAGGTACAGATCGTCCAGGTTTATAAGAATCAGCAGGAAGATCAGCCCCGAAACCAGATACAGGGTCAGCGAACTTTTTTGGTAGAGCCGCTTTAATGCCGTCCTGTCGTTGCGATTCATGATTTCAGCCGTAAGCGGATAGGTTACCTGGTGCATGGAACGGAACGGAACAGCGATCACCGTGGCGATAAATACCGCCACGCTATAATAGGCAACATTTTCGATGGCAATAAACTGGTTGATCATAAACCGGTCCAATTCGAGCAGAAGTACGGAGGCCGACCCTCCAAAAATGATCAGGAAGCTGTAATTAATGATGGTCCTGGTATTTGCGGGCCATTGAAGCCGCCACTCCGGGGCCCGCAACCGGAAGGCATAAGCCAGCATCAGGAGCATCCGGAGCAAATAAAGCGCAACCAGGGCATTCAGGAAATCCGTTACCGATAGGTAGTGGAAAAATACCCCGAACAATAACAGGCTCACTCCCCCCCGAACGAAAACTTCCTTCATAAAATTCCCGTATACCGTCTTCATCTGCACTTTAGACCAGGAAAAGAAAACCTCGAAATAAGCCATGGCCAGCCCAATCAGGAATATATGCCAGACATAGTCCCTTACGATGGCGTTCCTGTGTGCCAGGAATCGCCCGATAAGGTCGTCGGCAAGATAGCTTAGCAAGCCGAGGGGCAGGATGATAAGTATCGGCAGCAACAGCATCAGGCTGAGGAAACCACTGGCCGATTGCCTGTCTTTAAAACTGCTGAAGTATTTGATCATGGTATTGGGGACACCAAACGCCAGCAGGGGCGTAAGGATTGCCGAAGTGGACAGGATAACACCAACCAGCCCGTAATATTCCGGGCTCAGGAACCTCGCATACAGGAAAAGCGCATTCAGCCCCCCGATCGCGAACCCCAGGTAGGTGACCACTGTATTGCTCAATGATTGCCTGAAAACTATTCCCATACCAGTTCCTTTGCCAATTGTCGGGTGATAGCCCTCCTGCCATACTTTTCAATTCCCCTGGAAGCTGTTTTCAGCCCACCCTTGCTGTATAATTCGAACCACTCCAGCAACTGCTTCCTGATCCCTGCTCCGGAATCGTAGTCAAATACCGATCCTGCGCCTGTTTCCCGGATGATGGCCCCCGCCTCCCAGGACCCGGGCCCCACGGCCAGCACCGGTCTCTGTGCCGCCAGATATTCGAACAATTTTCCCGGGAGGATGCCTTCGGTTTCCAACGAGTCGGTTTCAATCAACAGAAGTACCTGGCTCTGTCTTTGAAGTTGCACCGTTTCGTCGTGCGTCTGGTACTCCATTTCTTCCAGGAAAGGCAGCAATCCGTGCCGGTCCATACTTGCCTGCACTTCATGACTCACCACCCCTGCCAGTCGCAAGCGAAAAGCTTTCCGGAACAGCTCATTTTCAGCCACCATTTCCTGCAGGGCGCGCCAAAGGGCCTCCGGGTTACGCCCGCTCAGGAGGGACCCGGTATGAGTAATGGTAAACGCATCATCGAGTGCCACGGGCTGGCCGGAATAGGCCGATTCTTCATATCCGTTGGTCACCACCACGACCGGGCGCGAGGTAATCGATTCAAACTCCCGTTTGGTGGTCCTGCTGGTCACCAGGACTTTATCGGCCCCCTTAAGTACGGCTGCCTCCAGTTCCTTGTGTTTTCTACGTGCCACAGGGCCCAGTTTCAGCTTGTCATGATACCCAATCGAAGTCCATGGGTCCCTGAAATCGGCAACCCAGTTGATCCCACTGCGCTCTTTCAGGCGCAGGCCGATCAGATGCATACTATGGGGGGGGCCGGTGGTGACCAGGGTGTCGATCTCTTCGGAAGCGATCTTTTCCTCCAGGAACCTGACGGAAGGTTTCACCCATAAAACCCGGGCATCGGGAATAAAAAAGTTTCCCCGTATCCATAATAGCAGGCTTTCCATCCAGCCAGGCTTTGATTCGGAGATGATCCCCGAACTGATGCGTTCCGCCTTTTTTTTAAACAAGCCCCTCGCCCACTGCAGGGGTTCGGATATGTTGTACTTGTAGATAGTTATATCAGAGGGTACCTCCCGGATCATGGTTGGGTCTAAAAGAGGATATTTCGCATTGGCCGGAACATAGAGCACAGGGGTGATCCCAAATTCTTCAAGGTAGGTAACGAATTTAAGCCAGCGCTGTACCCCGGGACCTCCGGCCGGCGGCCAGTAATAGGTAATCACCAGCACTTTCTTCATGCTTCATCCTCCTTAGGGGTCCGTGGCCTGAGCTTATAAACTGTTCCGGCCAGCACCAGGAGTGCCAGCAGGATGCTGCTCGCCAGGCTGATCCTTCCGGCGGAGGTTATTACTTCCGGTTCAAAGATAAATTCAATCCGGTGTTCACCAGCCGGAACCGGTAAAGCCCGCAACACATAATCGACCCTGAAATGGGGCACGGCTTTACCGTCTATAAAGGCCTGCCATCCGTTTGGGTAGTACATTTCAGAAAAAACGGCCAGCCCTGGATGGGCATTGCGCGACCTGTAGGTCAGATGATTGGGTTTATACTCGCTAAGCGCAATCCGGGCCGTGGAGTCTACTTCAAAGTGTTGCGCCTGTTGTCCGGGGAAATCCGCGGTATTTACAACAGCCCTCAACTTCGTTTTCAGGCTGTCCAGCGCCATGATCTCCCGGTCTGCATCAGCTACCGGGATGAGTCCCTCCACAAACCAGGCATTGCCGTTGGCATCCGGGTTTTTGGCGGCATAATTCTTTCCTTCTTCATCCTGTTGCACTACATACTTGACATTCAGCATGTTGAGTGCTTCGACGTTATTTTTGTAAATCTGATAGTCGAACAGATCCTGGATCCCAGCCGGTTTGGCCGCATGGTAGCCGCCAATGGACTGGTGAAAATAGGACGTCCGCGCTCCGTTAAGGCCCTCTCCCGGATCATAGACCCTGAAATTACTGCTATCCTTCAGAATTTCCTTGTCCATGGCGGTGGCCGTGAAGGGGGCCGTCATTTGTCGTTGTCGCACGAAGTCACCCGAATTCACATAGCGCTGATCCACCCCCACCAGATCCATTACAATCAGCAGCCCCAGGATCAGGAGGAACAGATTCCTGCCCAGGCGTTGTTTCAGGTACAACCACAGGGCAAGGGCTGCCACGGCCACATATATAAGGGAACGGATGGTATCCTGGATATAAATCGCCTCCCGGTCCCGGCGGATCATGGTCATCACCTCATCCCCGAAATATTGTTGGTACGTTGGGTCGCTTAATCCCCTGAAATCAAAGAATCCTTTGGCCAGGAAGAGCAGGGCCCCCAGCCCGGCCACGAGTATCAGGCTGAATTTTAACGCCCTGAACTTGTCGGCCGCAGGCCGATCGACTTTAAGGCAATCCCGCACGGCCAGTATCGCGACAATAGGGGCGCACAGTTCCAGGATGACCTGGATGGAGGAAACCGCGCGGAATTTGTCATAAAGCGGGAAGTAATCGATCATAAGATCAGTCAGCAACCCGAAATTTTTACCCCAGGAAAGCAGCAGGGATAAGAGGGCGCCTCCCAGCAACCACCATTTGTGCGTGCCTTTCAAAAGAAATATCCCCAGGATAAAGAGAAAAAATACGATGGCGCCCACATAGGCAGGAGCGGCAACTGATGGCTGTTTCCCCCAATATAAAGGGAGCCCGTGTGCAAATTCAAGGGCACGGGCCCGTGGAAGCCCCTGTTCGGTGAGATAGGTGTAGGTCTTGGAATCGGTTCCCAGGTCTTCGCTGTTCGAACCTCCGAAAAGGCGCGGCACAAAAATATCCAGGGATTCCATAATGCCGTAGCTGTATTGCGTGATATATTCCCTGTCCAGTCCCCCGGTGGCGGCACGGGGTGACCCATCCGGTTCTACGGTTAATTCGCTTTTCCCCCTGGTACTCCAGTCAGCGTATTCTTTTGTGGCCATAATGGAAGTGGCATTCACCCCTACCCCCAGCACAACCGCCAACAGCAGCAGCCCTACGGACGCGAAAAAGTGCCTGAGTTGTTTTCTGCGAATAGCCCGGACCAGGTAGGCTATCCCCAGGATAAGGACCAGCAGCATGAAATAATAGGTCATCTGGTAGTGGTTTGCCTGCACTTCGAGGGCCATAGCCACCGCAGTGAGGCAGAAACCCCAGATATATCGCTTTCTGAAGGTGAGCAAAATCCCCCCCAACAGCATCGGCAAATATGCGATGGCGTGGGCTTTGGCATTATGGCCCACCCCCAGGATGATGATCAGGTAGGTAGAGAAGCCAAAGGCTAGGGCGCCTACTGCAGCCAGGCGGAAATCCACTTTAAGGCAACACAGCAGGATATAGAACCCCAGGAAATACAGGAAAAGGTAGTCGGCCGGGCGGGGCAGGAACCGCAAGGCCCTGTCCAGTTGTTTTACATAGTCATGCGGGTAATGGGCGCCCAACTGGTAGGTAGGCATCCCGCCGAAAGCACTGTTGGTCCAATAAGGTTCTGCATGGTTCTCTTCCCGGAAATCGGATTGTTCCCTGGCCATTCCGGTGTACTGTACAATGTCTGACTGGTATATCGTCTTCCCCTGTAGTACCGGGTAGAAATAGGCCAGTGCAGCAAGAAGGAAGAAAACGAGTACAAAAAAATGGGCAAATAACGCTTTGATGCCGGTCTTCATAGGTTGGTTATGGGTGCGGACTACTCGATTTCTTCAAATTCTATATATTCTCCAATTTCTTCCGAGTCCTTTTTATTTGTTTTGCCTTTCTTTTCCACTATTACTTCCCCCACCTGGGTTTCTTCCTGCCCTGCCTTAGGTCCTTGCCAGCCGTAGGCATCCCTGAAATGTGCCTCCGCTTTCCTGGCGGCATATCCGAAAAGTTTTGGCGCCAGCCAGCGAGAGAGCAGCCTCAGAATATAGTAGGCCACAAGGATGAACAGCAATGTTCTCAATAACCCCATAATGTTTGCTGTATTTATATCAAAAGTACAATTCCAACGTTGTATAAGCAGAACAAAAGTCATAAAATAATAATAAAAATCCCCTCGGAAGTCAACAACAACAGCATGAATCGCCTATTTGGAAGCCTCCTGTTAGCCTTATTTCTTTACCCGGTCTCGGTGCGTCCGCAATACACGGATGTGATCAATTCCAACCGCCCCGGACAGTCAGTTAGCGCCTATGCCCTGGGCAAGAACGTTATCCAACTGGAGGCCGGAATATCCTACGAGCAGCGAGACCACGCCAGGTTGTCAAGGGAGTCCGACATCTTCGGGGCCAACCTTTCCCTTCGATATGGCCTGTTGCTTGAAAACCTGGAAATTAATTACGAAGGCACCTACGAGAACCAGGACATCACCTTTACGGCCCTGGGGATCAAAGATTCACGGACTGATTTTTCCCGTAGCCGGCTCGGCTTAAAATACCTGATTTTTGACCCATACAAAGACCCGGAACGCAATAAACCCAATTTATACAGCTGGCGCGCGAACAACCTCTTCCAGTTTCGCAACCTCATCCCCGCGGTTTCGGTTTATGCAGGGGCCAATTTTGTACTCGGGGACAATCCGTTTTACCCGGAAGACCCCACGGTATCCCCCCGCGCCATGATAGCTACCCAAAGCAAGCTCACGCCCAGGATGGTTCTCATATCCAATATCGCCTATGACCGCATAGGCACGGATTTTCCGGAATGGAGCTATGTGGTATCCATACAGCATGCCTTCAGGAACCCGAAGTGGAGTGTCTTTCTGGAAAATGAAGGCATTCACAGCGACCGATATTCGGATGTGTTGTTGCGCAGTGGGCTGGCCCACCTGTTCAACAAGAATTTTCAGGCTGATGTACAACTGGGCGCCAACTTTAAAAGCACTCCTACCCGCATCTTCGGAACCCTGGGGTGCTCCTACCGCCTCGATTACCATAAAGACGTTCCAATATCCACGGACAGCGGTAAAAATATCAAACGGAACAGCATGAAGAAGAAGAAAACTAAAAAACGGAAATCCCGCAAGAAGGGCAAGGGCGCGGAAGACGTTATCCTGGATCCGCCGCGATAGGGATTCAGAACTTTCCATTTGAAAACCACAGGCCGGGACGGTGTGCTTTGCCTGGTAACCACGTTTCCATTACGGCTTTTTAACCCCTGTTGTTTTTACTGTAGGCAAATATTCCTATTATTGGGCCAAGATTCAAATGATATGGTAACCATTAAAGAAGCCAAAACCCGTGCAGACCTGAAAAAGTTTGTCACCTTCCCATTCAGCCTGTACGGGGATTCGCCATACTGGGTCCCCCCTATTATCAAAGAGGAACTCGCTTCCTTTGATAGCACCAAGAATCCCGTGTTCAAGGATGCGGATGCCTGGTTCTTCCTCGCCTGGCGGGACGGGAAGGTGGTAGGTCGTGTAGCCGCCATCATCAACTGGATTGAAGTGAAGCAGCAGAAACTGCCCAAAATGCGGTTTGGCTGGTTTGATTTCCTGGACGAGCAGGAGATTTCCGAAGCCCTGCTCGGGAAAGTGGAGGAAATCGGGAGGAAATACAAGCTGGAGTACATAGAAGGCCCTGTGGGATTTTCCAATTTGGATAAGGTGGGGGTCCTCACCGAGGGGTTCGATTCCATAGGGACTATGATCACCTGGTACAACCACCCATATTATGCCCGACATTATGAAGCCTGGGGGATGCAAAAGGAAAAGGAATACATGGAAAACCGGTTTCCCGCTAAAAATGCCGACCCCAAATTATTTGCCGACATACAGCTCCTCATAAAAAAGCGCTACGGGCTGCGGGCTTTGAATTTTACCAGGACCCGGGACATCATGCCCTGGGTAGACAAAATGTTCAACCTGTTCAATGAGACCTATTCGGCATTGTCTTCTTTCGTGCCCATCAGCCCGGTGCAGAAAGAGTATTTCAAGAAGAAATATATCCCGTTCATCAATCCGGAATATATCAAGTTTGTAGTGGACAAAGACGATAACCTGATCGCATTTGCCATTGTGATGCCCTCGTTTTCAAGGGCCCTTCAAAAAGCCCGCGGAAAATTGTTCCCGTTCGGCTTCTACCATCTCCTGCAGGCCAGGAAACACAGCAAAGACGCCATCTTTTACCTGATCGGGATCCATCCCGAATTCCAGAACAAGGGAATTACTTCCGTCATCTTTAACGAATATTACCTTACTTTTAAAGAAAAGGGAATCGAAAACTGTATCCGGACCCCCGAACTGGAAGAGAATGTGGCCATCAGGCAGATGTGGAAGCATTTCGACCCGGAGATCTACAAACGACGCAGGACCTACCGTAAGGCACTTTAGAAAAATTTATTGGAAATGACCTGTCCTTCTCTGGCAGGTTTATTCGCCCATAGCTGAGGCAACCGCTGCCGACAGGCGTTTATACGTCCCGTTTTCCAGGCGTTCACGAATGGCGGAGAAGGCATCCAGGGTTTCGAGGATATCTTCCATGGTATGGGTGGCCGTGGGGATCATTCGGAGCAGGATCAGGCCTTTGGGGATCACCGGATAGACCACGATGGAGCAGAAAATACCGTAGTTCTCCCTCAGGTCTTTTACGAGGGCCATGGCTTCCGGGATGCTTCCGTTCAGATATACGGGGGTGACACAGCTGGTGGTGGTGCCAATGTCGAAGCCCCGTTCTTTCAGGCCGTTTTGCAGTGCGTTCACGTTCTCCCACAATTTGGCTTTGAGTTCCGGCTTGGTGCGCAGCATATCGAGGCGTTTAAGGGCTCCTTTCACATAGATCATCGGGAGGGACTTTGCAAACATCTGGGACCGCAGGTTGTACTTTAAATAGTCAATGATCTCTTTGTCAGCCGCCAGGAATGCCCCTATTCCTGCCATAGATTTGGCGAAGGTGGCAAAATAGACATCGATCCCCTGTTGTACGCCCTGCTCCTCGCCGGTTCCGGCCCCGGTTTTCCCGAGGGTGCCAAAGCCATGGGCATCATCCACCAGGAGACGGAAATTGTATTTTTTCTTGAGGGCTATGATTTCCCTGAGCTTTCCCTGTTCGCCACGCATGCCAAAAACGCCTTCCGAGATAACCAGGATGCCGCCCCCGGTTTGTTCGGCCATTTTGGTGGCGCGCTCGAGGTTCTTTTCGAGGCTCTCAATATCGTTGTGTTTGAAGGTAAACCGCTTTCCCATATGGAGGCGCACCCCGTCTATAATACAGGCGTGTGAATCCACGTCGTATACAATGATGTCGTCCTTGGCTACCAGGGCATCTATGGCCGACATAATCCCCTGGTACCCGAAGTTGAGGAGATATGCCGCCTGCTTGCCGACAAAATCGGCCAATTCCCGTTCCAGCTCTTCATGCACATCGGTGTGGCCGCTCATCATCCGTGCTCCCATCGGATAGGCCGCTCCATATTCCAGGGCGGCATCGCCATCTACCTTCTTTATCTCCGGAAGGTTCGCCAGGCCCAGGTAGTCATTAATGCTCCAGGTGATCACGTCTTTTCCCCTGAATTTCATTCGGTTTGAAATGGGACCTTCCAGTTTTGGAAATACAAAATAGCCTTCCGCCTGAGAAGCCCATTTTCCTAGTGGACCTTTGTTCTCAACGATCCTATCGAATAAATCTTTCATGTAGTGTAGCTTGGTTCTGTACTGATATCATCCCGGAACAAGCAGCCTTCGGGTGTTCCGCAATGGGTTCTGTCGAGGCGATAAAAGTATGGAATTTTAACAAGGAATCATAAAAATTTAGGGTGCAATAAAAAAGCAATGGAGTGGCTGATTCTCCATTTTACAATGCCGTTAAACCCTTTGATTATTACTTGACAACCTGGATCTGCTGTGCTTCCTCTTCGTGCTTGCTGTCGAAGAATCCCTGCTCGTTCATCCACTGGTCGCTGTAGACCTTGCTCATGTAGCGGGAGCCGTGGTCTGGGAAGATAATGACCACATTACTGTTTTTGTCGAATTCCTTCTCGGCATCCAGTTGTTTAACGGCCTGAATGGCCGCCCCGCTGGTATAGCCTACAAACAGGCCTTCATTTTTGGAAATCTCCCGGGTCATATGGGCGCTTTCCTCGTCGGTAACCTTAATGAACTTATCGATCACGGAAAAATCCGTTGCATCCGGGATCAGGTTCTTGCCCAGGCCCTCAATGCGGTAGGGATAAATCTCTTCCGTATCAAATTCACCGGTTTCATGGTATTTCTTAAGGACGGAACCATAGGCATCAACCCCGATAATCTTAATAGCGGGATTTTGCTCCTTAAGGAAGCGGGCGGTTCCGGAAATGGTCCCCCCCGTGCCGCTGCATGCTATCAGATGCGTAATCTGGCCCCCGGTTTGTTCCCAGATCTCCGGGCCCGTACTCTTATAATGGGCTTCCATATTCAGGGCGTTGAAATACTGATTGATATAGATAGAACCCTTGGTCTCCTCGTGTAAGCGACGGGCTACCTGGTAATATGAACGCGGATCGTCTGCACTTACATGGGCAGGGCAAACGTATACCTTCGCCCCCATGGATCGCAGCATATCGATCTTGTCTCTGGAGGATTTGGAGCTAACGGCAAGGACACAGTCGTACCCTTTCACAATGCTCACCATGGCAATACTGAACCCGGTGTTGCCCGAGGTGGTTTCAATGATGGTGCTGCCGGGCGTAAGAATTCCTTTCCGTTCCGCTTCCTGAATAATATAGGTGGCAATGCGGTCTTTGGATGAATGGCCCGGGTTGAAAGCTTCTACCTTGGCATAAAAATTACCGGTAAATGGGGCTGTGATTTTGTTTAACTTGATGAGTGGGGTATTCCCTATGAGATCCAGGACGCTGTTGCAAGCTCGTATCTGCTGTTTCATAAAGTAAGGTTAGCTCTGCGTTACCAAAAAAGGAACGCCTAGTCCGGGACAAAAGTACTATTTTTTTTGGATTATCGAATTTTCCCTTCCAAATCCAACAAAAAAGCATATTCCTTGGCAGTTTCCTTCAGGGCTTCAAAACGGCCGGAAGCCCCGCCATGACCGGCATCCAAATTGGTATCCAGAAAGAGCAGGCTGGTGTCGGTCTTGTAGGCGCGCAGTTTGGCCACCCATTTGGCAGGTTCCCAATATTGCACCTGTGAATCGTGTAACCCGGTAGTTACCAGAAGGTTGGGATAGGCTTGGTGTTTTACGTTGTCATAAGGCGAATAGGCCTTAATATAACGATAAAAGATTTCGTCATTGGGATTCCCCCACTCATCGTACTCGCCCGTTGTCAGGGGGATGGATTCGTCCAGCATGGTGGTGATCACATCGACAAAAGGTACCGCCGCGATCACCCCGTTGTACAATTGTGGCGCCTCATTCAGGACCACGCCCATCAGCAGGCCTCCTGCAGACCCCCCATAGGCATACAAATGGCCCGGGCTGGTATACTTCTGTTCGATCAGGTAACGGGAACAATCAATATAGTCATTGAACGTATTCATTTTCCTAAGCAGCTTCCCATTTTCATACCACTCCCTGCCGAGGTATTCGCCACCCCTTATATGGGCGATGGCATAGGCGAACCCCCGGTCGAGCAGGCTAAGCCTGACCGTTGAGAAATACGGGTCGAGTGTTGCGCCGTACGATCCGTAGGCATGCAGGAAAAGGGGGGTTTCCGGACTGAGCCTGGTATCCTTGTGATAAACCAGGGACATAGGGATACGCACCCCGTCCCGGGCCGTGGCCCATATACGGCGCGACCGGTAATTCCGCTTGTCGAATTTCCCTCCCAACACCTCCTGTTCTTTTTTTATTTCTGATTGCCGTGTGGCCATATCCATGTCGATGACGGCATATGGCGAGGTCATGGAATTGTAAACGTACCGGAGGGTGTCCGTATCAAATTCAGGGTTGACATAGGGATAGGCCACATAGGTCTCGCTTTCGAAGGGCAGATAATAACTCTCCCCATTATCCCAGCGGGTTACTTTAATGCGGGTAAGGCCATTGTCCCTTTCGGAGAGGACATAGAAATTCTTAAATATTTCGATATCCTCCAGCAATATATGATCCCTGTGTGGGACGAAGTCTTTCCATTCGGTGGCAGCCGTACGGCCTTCTCTGGCGATCATGACCTTGAAATTGATGGCTTTATCCTTGTTCGTCAGGATGTAGAAATGGTTCCCGTAATGGTAAATGGAGTATTCCAGGCCACGTTCCCTGGGCGAAAACAGCTCGAATTCTCCCCCCGGGGTATCGGCCTTCAGCAGCCTGTATTCGGAAGTCAGCGTACTCACCGAGCCAATAATGATATATTTTTTTGATTTGGTCTTGGTCACATAGGTATAAAAAGTCTCGTCTTCTTCCTGGTAGACCAGTTCATCCGCCTCCGCAGGTGTGCCCAAAACATGCCGGTATACCCGGTCCGAACGCAATGTCACCGGGTCTTTCTTGGTGTAAAACAGGGTTTTGCTGTCATTGGCCCAGACGGATCTCCCGGTGGTATTGTCTATTTTATCCTTAAAAAGTGCCCCGGTTTGCAGATCCTTCACCTGTATATAGTACTGCCTCCTGGATACGGTATCTATGCCAAAGGCAGCCAGGCGGTTATCCGGGCTTACCGAAAGGCCTTTCAGGTCGAAATATTCCTGTCCTTCGGCCAGTTCATTGCAATTGAAAAGCAATTCTTCCGGGGCCTTCAAAGACTCCTTTTTTCTTGAATAGATGGGATATTCCAGGCCTTTTTCATAGCGGGTGACGTACCAGTAGCCGTTTTGCTTATAGGGCACCGAGGCATCATCTTCCTTGATACGGCCTTTCATTTCGGCAAAAAGCTGTTCACGAAACTCCGAGGTATGGGCTGTTAATGCCTGGTAATATTCATTTTCCTTCCTTAAATAATCCAGGACGGCTTCATTTTCGCTCTCCCGCAGCCAATAGTAATCATCGGTCCGCACATCCCCGTGTATTTCAAGTTTCCTGGGATGTTTTTCGGCAATAGGGGCTTGTAGGGCAATCATAGAACTGTTTTGATTCTGACAGGCGGCTGCAAAAATACCACTTATTAGGAAAACGCCTGCCCAATCTTTGATCCTGGTATGCATTCGGTCGGTTATTTGGGTGACAATTTAGTATTTTTGATACAGAAATAATTTCTAAAAATTCCGTATATGTTTGGAGACCTGATGGGCATGATGGGCAAATTGAAAGATACCCAGGAAAAAATCAAAGCCACCCGTGAAAGATTGCATACCGTACTTATTGAGGAAAAGTCCCCAGATGATAAATTGCGCGTGACCATAACAGCAAACAGGACCATCAAGGATATCGAAATAGATGAAACGCTCCTGGCGGACCGCGAACAGCTGGAGGACACCCTGGTACTCGTTCTGAACCGGGCAATAGAAAAGGCAACGGAAATCAATGAGGCCGAACTGGCCGCCGTTGCCAGGGAAGGGATGCCCAACATCCCCGGTTTGGATACCTTTCTGAAATGACCCCTGCTCAACGGGATGGCTCAGAAAAAAGTGATAATTTTAAGGAAAGGACATTTGCGATGATCGAGATCAAGAAAGAAGGCGAGGGCTCCTATCATTTTAACCTGAAGACCCATGACGGGAACCATTTGCTCAGGAGTGTCAATTTCGGCAGCCGGGAGGAGATCGATGGCATCGTGAGCCAGCTGCCCGCACTCCTGGAGGACCACATGGTATTCGAGCGGCAAACAGACCACGACGGCCGGTTCCGGTTCCAGTTGAAGGATGCCACGGGCAAGCCACTTGGCAACAGCCAGCTCTATCATTCTGAAGCCGGGATGGAAAACGGGATAAAAAACCTCAGAAACCGTATTTCATCCCTGAAAAAAAGCAAGGATTCATAACAATTTCAGCTGTTTAAGCACGTAGGCGTGCATAGCATCCGTGTAGTCCATATGGGTAACCATCCGTATTTTACCCTGCCCCATCCCAATGACATGGATGCCCGCTGCCTCCAGCTGTTCAATACATTTTTCGGAACTCCGCCGGCTGGGGTCCGTTTCAAAAATGACAATATTGGTTGAAACGGGGGCCACATTAGCTACAAATGACAGGCTTTCGAGGGTCGTTCCCAGTTCGCGCGCCTTCCTGTGATCCTCCCCCAGGCGGGTGCGGTGGTGGTCCAGGGCGTAAATGCCCGCAGCGGCCAGGTATCCTGCCTGCCGCATACCACCCCCGAGTATTTTGCGGATTCGAAGCGCCTGGTGGATATGATCTGCATCCCCCACCAACAATGAACCAACCGGGCAGCCAAGCCCTTTGCTCAGGCAAACGCTGATGGTATCAAATAGCTTGCCATAGGTATCAGGCGATTCGCCCGTTACTTCGAGTGCATTCCAGAGGCGGGCCCCGTCCAGGTGGTACTTCAGGCCGTGCCGGTCACATACTTCCCGGATTTCTCTCAGCACCTTAAAATCATAGCAGGCCCCGCCACCTTTGTTTGTAGTATTCTCGATACAAACCAAAGCCGTGCGCGGACTATGGTAGAAATCAGGTGGGTTAATGGCCGCTTCCACCTGGGCAGCGGTAATCATCCCGCGTTGCCCGTCGAGTAGGCGGCAGGAAACGCCGCTGTTGAAGCTCACCCCGCCTCCCTCATAATTATACACGTGGGCATATTTATCGCAGATAAGCTGATCGCCCGGCGCTGTATGCAGTTTGATGGCAGTTTGATTGGCCATGGTGCCGCTGGGGAAGAACAGCGCCGCTTGCCTACCGAACAGGGCTGCCACTTTCTCCTCCAGGGCATTTACCGTGGGATCTGTTTTGAAGACGTCATCCCCTACCCTGGCAGACATCATGGCCTGCAACATTCCTTCTGTGGGCCTGGTAACGGTATCGCTGATGAGGTTTACTTCCATGATTCCAGGGGTTTAGTAGCCCGAATCTGAGCCGATGGGCGAACCATCGGGGATTTTAGGCACCTCGGGCACCTTAAACGTATCCGGATGGGCGTAATAGGCCTGGATGCGCCGGAGCATCTCTGCCCGGTCTACATCGGCCCCTGCCGTTTCCCAGGATGCTTTAAGATCCTGCAGGCGCCGATTTGCAATGGCGTTTACCTGCGGGGCCACGTCATGGCTGGAAGCCAGTTGCATCAGATGGTAAAGTACCCGGTAATTGATGGTGTTCTGGACCTCACGGAGGTACGGGTCAGCCTGTTTTTTGCCAAAGGTCTGGTCGCACAGTTCATCCAGTACTTCCCCCAGCCCAAGTTGTTTGCTGTCCAGGCTTTTCTGCTCTATAAGGCGGGAGGCCCGCTCCGGGTGCAACAACAATTCCAGGGTATTGTCAGCTGCCGTTTCGGGAGCTGCCAGGGCGTCGAAAGAGACCCCGGTTCGCCCATGGAAGGATTCGCGGGTCCTTGGGTACCCGATGGCCCGGGGCGGGAAAAGAGGCAATTTATTTTTAGGGATGGCAATCACCGAGGCGTCCAGGGTTTTGAGCAGGCCTCGCAGGGCTGCCTCCTGCACCGCACGGTCTGCAGGCCTGACAACTTCCTCGTGATCCCCTTTAACGGCATAATTATAGTCGAGTCCCCCAATTAGTTTGGAAACGGCCTCGGCCTGGTAGCGGTGAAAGAAATACAGGGGTACAAAAACGTCTTCGAGCACCGAATAGGGCTCGTTTTCCCTGATGTTGTCCACAGAGAAATCCGCAATGGCCTTTTCCCGGATTGCCAGGACTTTATTCAACTCTTCAGTGGCATTCCGGCCATTGTCCCAGAGGTGTGCCAGGATATGGGCCCCTCCGGGCGGGCGGGCGTCGGCATCCGAAATATAGCGGAGCCCGTCTTTGCGGGCCTGTTCCAGGATGGCATTCAACGCGTCCCTTTCATTAGTGCCCTGGGGGAAATCCGAATAGGAGTAGGCAACCGCCACCTTGTCCCAGGCGCCTATCCCCGTTTCATATGCATTGGAAAGGTCGATCTTCCCGTCTTTCAGGGTGATGCCCGGATGCGGATAATCCATTACCGATGCCTTGTTGTTGGTGCTGGCTGCGAAGTTGTGGGAAAAGCCCAGGGTGTGCCCGATTTCATGTGCAGACAATTGGCGGATACGGGCCAGGGCCAACTGCATCAATGCAGCATCCGAACCGTCTCCGGCAAAGGGCCGGTTGCTCAGGGCCTGGGCGATCAGGAAATCCTGACGGATCCTCAGACTCCCCAAACTCACATGCCCTTTTATGATCTCTCCTGTCCTGGGGTCAGTCACCGTATTCCCATAACTCCATCCCCGGGTGGAACGGTGTACCCATTGAATGACATTATACCTCACATCCAGGGGATCGGCATCATCCGGAAGCATCTTGATCTGGAAGGCATTTTTATACCCGATAGCTTCAAAGGCCTGGTTCCACCAGCTTCCGCCTTCCAGCAGGGCCGATCGCACCGGTTCGGGCGTTCCGTTATCCAGGTAATAGACAATAGGTTCCACTACTTCACTAACTGCCGCGTCCGGATCTTTCTTCTGCAAGCGATGCCTGGTAATCAGCCGCTTTTCGATGGGCATATCCACAGGCGTTGCATAGTCGTAATAGGTGAATGGGTAAGCCCCGGAACGGGGGTCGAACTCGCGTGTCTCATACCCATCATCCGGTAATTCCACTAAAGAATGGTGTTCCGCCACGGTAACCAGCTCGGGGTTGGGCGTCACTGAACGCACTTCTGCGCCGGCCGGATCGCCTTTGAAGGTGAGCAGGGCGTCAAACTCAACATTTTTCGGGAAGGCCCGGGTACGATCCAGGGAGATAGCGCTTTTGCTGGCATCAACCGCATAGGAACCCTGCCCGGTGTCTTTCAGCCTGCCAGCCACGCCATGGGCATCGCGTAACAGGAAATCGGTAATATCGATCACAAACTTCCCATCTTTTTCCTCTTCTATCGGAAACCCGAACAAAACGGATTTCGCGAAGGCCTGTTCCACTGATTTCTTTTCCAGGGCATTGTTGGTCTGTGCGCGGTATTTGAGGTTAGGTTGTATCAGCAGCAGTTTATTCCCGGCGCGGCGGAAGAAAACAACCTGTTCATTACCGAGTTGTCCGCGGTCCAGCCCAATATCATTGCTCCCCAAACCGCTACTAAGGGAATATACATACAGGAATTCCTTTTCAAGATCGTCCACCTGCAGGTACACTTTTCCGCTTGACGGATCGTAATAAAAGTTGAAGAGGCCTTCGAATTTCTTAAAATCTTTGCTTTTTTCTGAAAACTGTGCAGCAACTGGGCCCTGCAATGCAAGAAATGCCAACAGCAGATAGATGCTTTTCATAATACGATGTTGAGGCGCTAAAGGTATAGAAAAACCTAAAGAAAATGCATCATCTAACATTGGGAGTGCCATTTTATGGATATGGCAATTTCAGCCCCGGCCCCGTTAACAAGTTGACAATTCGGGCGGCAAATTCGATGCTGCGCTTTAACTAATGGCCAAAATCCCGTACCTTAAGTGCAACTAGCCGGTGTATGAAAACGGAGAATACCATTTTTGGTTCCTATCAAAAAAACCCCGACCTCTTTGACGAGGTTTTTGATTCCAGCGGGGAAGCAAAAGAGGTTTACCAAAAACTTTTTGAGCTCTATGGCAACTATTCGATCGATGATTATGTGCAGCTGAATAACAAGGCCAAGGCCTCTTTTTTCAACCAGGGGATCACTTTTCAGGTCTACGGGGACCAGGAAACCAAGGAAAAAATATTTCCATTTGACCTTTTCCCGCGCATCATCGGGCCGGAAGAATGGGATCATATCGAACAAGGTGCTATCCAGAGGAGCAGGGCGCTGAATCTCTTTTTGTGGGACATTTACCACGATAAAAAAATTGTCAAAGACGGGATCGTACCCCTGGAACTCCTGTCCTCCTCCGCGAACTACCTCCACCAGATGCTTGGCCTGGACCCTCCTGGGGAGGTCTATAACCACATTTCCGGTACCGACATCATCAAACATTCAGACGGGGAATACTATGTGTTGGAGGACAACATCCGCTGCCCCTCCGGGGTAAGCTATGTAGTTTGTAACAGGACCGCCCTGAAAAGGGCCCTGTTCGGCGTTTTCAACCACTACCAGGCCCATACGGTGGTCAATTACGCGGAGAACCTGCTCCAGATCCTTGAAAGCGTGAAACCCAAGGGGACCGATTCGCCCAATACGGTTGTAATCACTCCGGGGATGTACAACTCGGCTTATTACGAACATTCCTACCTCGCCAAGGCTATGGGGGTTGAACTGGTTGAAGGGCGGGATTTGTATGTGGAGAACGATTTTGTATATATGAAGACCATTTCCGGCCCGGTACGTATCGATGTGATTTACCGGCGCGTGGACGACCTGTTCATTGATCCCCTGGAATTCAAACCGGATTCCGCCCTGGGTGTCCCCGGATTGTTCGCGGCCTACCGCCGCGGGAATGTTTGCCTGGCCAATGCCCCGGGAACAGGGGTCGCAGATGATAAAGCCGTATATACCTATATGCCGGAGATCATAAAGTACTACCTGGATCAGGACCCCATCCTGAAGAATGTGCATACCTATCATTGCAGCCGGCCCGACGAGCTTAGGTACGTCCTGGAACACATTACCGAACTGGTTGTAAAACCAGTGGATGAATCCGGCGGCTACGGCATCTCCATAGGCAGCCGCCTGAGCAAGGAGGAGATCAGCAAGGTGAAGGAACAGATCAAAAAATCGCCCAGAAAATATATCGCCCAGCCCATCATGTCGCTCTCAGTACACCCCACTTATATAGACGAAAGCCAATCCTTTGAACAACGGCATGTAGACCTGAGGACTTTTACCCTCCTTGGACACGACACGGAATTTGTTTTGAAGGGAGGGCTCAGCCGTGTCGCCCTCAAGAAAGGGAACCTGGTGGTAAACTCTTCCCAGGGCGGTGGCTCCAAGGACACCTGGGTGCTAAAAAACCACAACGGCAAATGCTAGCAAGAGTAGCGAACAACTTATTTTGGATGGGACGCTACATAGAGCGGTCCGAACATGTGGCCCGTTTCATGCATGTTAATTATTTTTCCTCTTTGGATGCCCCCAATGAACGCTCCCAGAACAGGCAGTTTGTACTGAAATCAATGCGCTTTATGATCGGCGACCCGGTAAAGGAATCAGCTGAGGTCCTGGACGAAGAGCAGGTCCTGTACAACCTGGGTATGAACGCCGATATCCCCTATTCCATCATCAGCAATGTTAAATGGGCCCGGGAGAATGCCAACAGCGCCAGGGACCTGATCTCCACCGAGCTCTATGAAGCCATAAACAAGTTTTACCATTTTGTGCTGAACTATCCCGTGGAAACCTATGTAAAACGGGGGCTTTATGACTTTTGTGTCAATATTACGGAGATGACTACCATCCTCAGGGGCAAGATCAGGGGTACCCTGCTACACGATGAAGTATATGCCATCATCATGATGGGTATGAACCTGGAACGAGCCACCCAGATCATCCGGATTATCAATACGAAGTACAATGACGCCCTCATGGCCCGTGGAAAATCCGTCGAGGAAGAAGTGGGCTACAGCTTCGAATGGGTGACCCTGCTGAAATGTGCCGAATCTTATGACATGATGCGGCGCTTTTATAAGAAACCCCCCAACAGTGTGAGCACCCTGGAGTTTCTGATCCTTAACCCGGATTGCCCGCGATCTGTTATGAACAGCCTTAACCAGGTTACCAAACATATCAACGTAATAGACAGGAGCAAATACCCCCCAAAGGATTCCACCGCCTTCCTGGTAGAAAAAGTACGGGCCGATCTTAAATTTAAATACGTTGAGGAAATCGAAGAAAATATCCAGGATTTTATAGAGAAAAAACTGGATGACCTGGTGCTTATCGCACAAAAAATGGAAAAGGAATTCTTTAACTATTGAATCTTCTGGCTTTGTTCTATTTTAGCAAGGCAATCCTACCCTATGCCTCTTGAATATTCAGTGACATACCATGCGGAAAACCATTATGACCGCCCTGTGAATAATGCGGTTTGGCAATTCTTGGTAATTCCTGAAGATAATGATAATCAGGAAGTTATATCATTTGACTTCGAGAATTCATTGTATTTGCCTGCGCAATATTCCATCAACGGCTTCGGGTTTAAAACTATCAGGCTGCACCCTAAAGTCGCTTTTACGGACGTCCGGTTCAAGGCCCATTTCCGCTTGCGGAAACTGGAGGTGAATCCTTTCGGTTTTATCCCATCGGAAGACCCCTCCACCAGCTGGGATGCAATCGAAGCCATGGATTTCAGGGTGGCGTTCGAACCCTTCCTCCGCATGACCCCCTATACCCTGCTTCCCGAAGGGGGCAAGGGCCTTTTTGAATTAGATACGGAGACCTCCCTTTTCGACAATTTATTGGCGCTCAATCACTGGGTATACCTTCACATATACTTCCAGCCGGGTGCCACCCACGTGCATACCACTATGAAGGAGATCATCGAAGGCCGCGAAGGAGTATGCCAGGATTTTACGCATCTTTTTTGCGCGATTGCGAGAAAGAGCCATATCCCCGTTCGGTATGTATCGGGCTACTTACACCAGGGGAACGGATATTTTGGCGATTCCCAGATGCACGCATGGGCAGAGGCCTTTGTCCCGGAAGCGGGATGGATTGGTTTCGATCCCACCAACGATATCCTGGCCGGCAACAACCACATCAAAGTGGCCCACGGCAAAGACTACCAGGATTGTTCGCCCCTAAAAGGTGTGATCTTCTCCCCGGGTAGCAACCGCACCTCCCACAGCGTGGAGGTTTCTGCCCGGCAATCCCAACAATAAGACGAGTCGCAAAGCATAATAAATGCGAAAAGAAATGTACTTTTGACCAAAATTCACAATATATGGTAACCCTGGATCAGCAAAAAGATCTTATGGAACGCCTTGGCGCGTTGAGGAGGTATCTTTGACATAGATGCCAAGAAAATCGAGATAGAAAACGAAGAGGAAAAAACCCTCGCTCCCGACTTTTGGGACGATCCCCAGCAAGCCCGCGAACAAATGAAACGGATTCAGTCCAAGAAGGATTGGGTGGAAGACTATGAAACCACGGCGTCCCTGCTGGCAGATCTGGATGTACTCATGGAATTCCAGAAAGAAGGGGAAGCCGACCCGAAGGAAGTGGAAAAGCAATTCGACAAGGCTGAAGATGCCATTGAAAAGCTCGAATTCAGGAACATGCTTTCAGAGGAAGGCGACGACCTCCCGGCTGTACTGCAAATTACCGCCGGGGCCGGGGGTACGGAAAGCTGCGACTGGGCTTCCATGCTCATGCGTATGTACCTGATGTGGAGTGAAAAAAACGGGTTTGCGGTCAAGGAACTGAATTACCAGGAAGGGGATGTGGCTGGGATCAAGACGGTGACCCTGCAGATCGAGGGGCCGTATGCCTTTGGCTGGCTCAAGGGGGAGAACGGCGTGCATCGCCTGGTGCGCATATCCCCATTTGACAGCAATGCCAAACGGCACACTTCCTTTGCTTCTGTCTATGTCTATCCCCTGGTGGATGACAGCATTGAAATTGAGATAAACCCGGCCGATATCGAGATAACCACTGCCCGCTCGAGCGGTGCGGGCGGACAGAATGTGAACAAGGTGGAAACCAAAGTCCAGCTGTACCACAAGCCCACAGGGATCCAGATTTCCTGCTCGGATTCCCGCTCCCAACACGACAACCGGGCTACAGCCCTCAAGATGCTGAAATCCCAGTTGTATGAGATTGAATTGCGCAAGAAGCAGGAAGCCCGCAATGAAATTGAATCTTCCAAAATGAAAATCGAATGGGGGTCGCAAATCCGCAATTATGTGATGCATCCCTACAAACTGGTAAAAGATGTACGAACCGGCAAGGAAACCGGGAATGTGGACGCCGTAATGGATGGGGAGATAGACCCCTTCCTAAAGGCATACCTGATGATGGCCGGGCAACAGGAGGAACAGTCCTGAGCCCGGGCAACCCCTTTTACATGGCATCAGGCCAACGGTTTCATAACCCGGCCGGAGGCGACTGCATTTCCGGCAACATTTAATAAAGAGCTTATGACGACAATCTATTACAATCCCAGATGCCGTAAATCCAGGGAAGGCCTTGAAATTATAGAATCATCCGGGGAGCCCTTCCGGGTGGTAAAGTATCTTGAAGAACCCCTATCTGCTGAGCAGCTCAGGAAGCTGCTGAAAAAACTGGGGATGGTTCCTGCAGCATTGGTACGTACCAATGAAGCCATCTGGAAGGAAAAATACCGGGGGAAAGAACTTTCGGAAGACGACCTCATAGAGGCCATGGCGGGCCATCCAAAATTAATCGAGCGCCCTATCGTGGAGAAGGGAGACCGGGCAGTTGTGGGGCACCCGCCGGAAAAGATCAGGAGGTTCCTGGCGTCCTTCTGAAAATGTCCGTAAAGGATATTCGCAGGGCTGCCCGACTTTAACATACATTTAACCTTCCCGGTCTAAACCTTTGAAAAATCATATCATCATATAACCGATTGAAATCATGAATACCCGAAAAACCCTTTATTTAGGCTGTTTTCTAATGTTATTGGGACTATTGCCGGCCAATGCCCAATACGGTTATGGCTATGGAAACCCATATGCCTATGGTCGTCACAGGGCCATTGTACCCCCTGGTCCCGAACCGGAAAAAGAGGTGAAACCCAGGACAGCCGATGAAATCGTGGAGACAGAAATGCCCAGGATCACCGAACTACTGGATTTGAATGAGTTTGAACAGGCGGTGGTTTCCTCCATCCTCACTAAGTATGTCCAGCAGGGCATAGAACTCCAGATCCTGAATCTGGATCCGGAAAAAATGAGGGAAGGGATGGAAAAAATAAGGCGCAACCAGAAAGAAGAACTGAAGGCAGGTTTGCCTGAAGACAAATATAATGCCCTTGTAGACCTGCAGGAAAACGGCTATAAACAAGCCCTGAAAAAGAAAAAAAGAAGGGATAAACCTAAAGATTAAAATGCACAGACTCCTTCCCCTAACACTCCTTTTATATAGTTTTTTTTCAATTGCCCAGGCTCCCCCGGGGGACAGGAACACCATAAAAATCACAGGTACCGTAGTAGATGCAGAGACACAACAGCCTCTGGAATATGCGACCCTCGTGCTTCGCGGCACTCAGGATCCCGATAAGCTTACCGGCGGAATTACCGATGAAAACGGGAAATTCGAAGTGACAACCACGCCAGGGACCTACAACATCAGTGTGGAATTCATCTCCTACAAGACTTACCGGATGAATAACCGGAAACTGGAAGAATCCACAGATCTTGGAACCATCCGGCTTAATGTAGCTGTGGAAGAGCTTTCAGGGGTGGAAGTCGTCGGCGAGCAAACCACGGTGGAGGTGCACCTGGACAAGAAAATCTACAATATCGGGAAGGATATCACAACCAGTGGAGGGACGGTAACCGACGCGCTTAACAACGTGCCCTCTGTAAACGTGGATGTGGAAGGCAATATCAGCCTCCGGGGCAATGAAAACGTCCGAATCCTGATCAACGGGAAACCATCGGCCATGGCCGGTTTTGGTTCCACGGACGCCCTGAGGCAATTGCCGGCAGATGCCATTGAAAAAGTCGAGGTCATTACCAGCCCTTCCGCGCGATATGACGCCGAGGGCACGGCCGGAATTCTGAATATCGTGCTCAAAAAGGAGAAAACCCTTGGCTTTAACGGGTCGGCAAATCTCTACATCGGGCATCCCACCACAAGCGGGGTAACCCTTAACAGCAACCTGCGCTCAGATTCCTTTAACCTCTTCAACACCATCGGGTACCGCTACCGGGATGCGCCGGGGAATGCCTTTTTTGACAATACCTACAATTCAGGGAGCTTTGACCGTGTTTACGAAGACCGGATCTATAACAGGCTCGATAAGGATTTCAATACCAACCTGGGGCTGGAATATTTTTTAACAGAGAAATCGTCCGTCACCGGTAGTTTCTTCCTGCGCCTGTCCAAAGACCAGGATATAACGGATAATACTACGCAGCGCTTCAACGGCGGATTGCTGGATAGCCAGACATTCCGGAAGGAATCTGAAGCCCAGGATGAATACAGTTACCAGGCCTCTGTGAATTATATCAACAAATTTAACGAGAATGGCCACCAGCTGACCGCCGATTTCCAATATTCCACGGAAGATGAGGACCACCCCTCTGTCATAGAGGAAAACCGGACCTTTCCTTCGGAAGACCTGATCGTCCTGGAACATATCTTTGAGAACCAGAAAGAAAGCGAATACCTTTTGCAGGCAGACTATGTGCTTCCCATGGAGGACGCCCAGTTCGAAGCGGGCTACCGGGGAAATTACGAACGTGAAATTACAGACTACCAGCTGGATTCCCTGGACCAGGGCAGCGGGCAGTTTGTAACGAACGAAACCCTGACGAACAAGTTTACCTATGACCAGAATGTGAATGCCCTGTATACCCAGTACGGGAATAAATTCGGAGATTTTTCTTTCCTCCTTGGATTGCGGATGGAGAACACCCACCTCAAGGGGAAACTCGAATCTGATTACGATACGGCAGCCATAGAGCAAGAGCTGGGGGTGGATGTGAGCCTGAATTTCGACAAAAATTATTTGGGCCTCTTCCCTACCATCAACCTGATTTATGAGCTGAATGAAAGAGAAAACATAACCCTGGGTTATAACCGGCGTATCAACCGGCCAAGAAGCTGGTTTATAAACCCGTTTCCCTCCCGATCGAGCCGTACGAATATCTTCCAGGGCAACCCCGACCTGGACCCGGCATATGCGAACGCTTATGATCTGGGATACCTGAAGCGGTGGGACAAACTGACCCTGACGGCATCGGTTTATTACCAGCACGAGACCAATGCATTCGAAAGGGTGCAGGAAGAAACAGGCCAGACCACTACCGATGGGATAGCCATCATCCGTACCATCCCGGTGAACCTGTCAACCAACAATCGTATCGGGGCGGAGGCCGGGATGTTATATAATCCGGCCAAATGGCTGCGTTTAAACAGCAGTTTCAATTTTTTCCGCTTTGAAACCAACGGTACCTTCAATAAGGTAGACTATGGCACGGAAGATACCAGCTGGTTTGCCCGTTTCAGTTCAAAAGTCTCCCTCCCGGCCAGGGTGGAGTGGCAAACCAACGCCTTTTACCGGGGCCCGCGCCAAAATGCTCAGACCGATACCAAAGGGATCTTTTCCCTGAACATGGCTTTCAGTAAGGATATTATTGAAGATAATGGCACCCTCTCCGTAAATGTGAGCGACCTCCTGAACAGCCGTAAGAGAAGGTCGTTTACGGAAACAGACTTTTTTACCTCCCGCAGTGAGTTTCAATGGCGGCAAAGGCAGGTGACCCTTTCCTTTATTTACCGGTTTAACCAGCCTAAGAAACGAAACAATGACCGCCAGGGAGGCGGTGAAGATAACGACGGAGAAGGGGAATTTCCCGGATAAGGCCCGAAAGGGAATAAAAAAAGTAGCCTGATGGCTACTTTTTTATGCGTTTTGTTTGGCCCTGCGGGCTTCCCGCCATTCCTTCCAGAGTTCCCTGATGTTGCCGATCAACCAGTATGGCACTATAAACATTAGCAGCAACATCATCAGCCAGAATCCTATGGTAAGGATGGCTGCGAAGGCTAAAAATCCCAGGTATTGATCAAAATCGAACATGGTACTTACTTTGCTCCACAAAGATACCTTTAAAAATGCCAAACCTGCAAGTCTGAACCTTAAAAATACTGCATCTTCCTTTCAAAAAAGTACGCAATTGGAATACCAGATCAATATCCTACCTTTGTAAGACCGTCTCACTTAAATATTGCTATCACCATGAAATTCAGAATAGAAAAGGATACCATGGGGGAAGTGAAGGTCCCTGCCGATAAGTTATGGGGGGCGCAAACCGAGCGCTCCAGGAACAATTTCAAGATCGGTCCGCCGGCCTCCATGCCTCTCGATATCATCTATGGATTTGCCTACCTAAAAAAGGCGGCGGCCTACACCAACCATCAACTCAAAGTCCTTTCCAAAGAAAAGCGGGACCTGATAAGTGAAGTATGCGATGAAATCCTCGCTGGCCGCCACGATGATCAGTTCCCCCTGGTGATCTGGCAAACAGGCTCCGGGACCCAGAGCAACATGAATGTAAATGAAGTGATCGCCAACAGGGCCCACCAACTGGCAGGAAAGGAAATTGGAACCGGGGAAAAAACCATACAGCCAAATGACGATGTCAATAAATCACAGTCTTCCAATGACACCTTCCCTACCGGGATGCATATCGCAGCCTACAAGAAGATCACAGATGTAACACTTCCGGGGGTACAGGCATTGAGAGATACCCTGGAAAAAAAATCCAGGGCTTTTGCCGATATCGTGAAAATAGGGCGTACCCACCTGATGGATGCCACTCCCCTAACTCTGGGCCAGGAGTTTTCCGGATACGTATCCCAGCTTGACCATGGGATGAAGGCACTTCGGAATACCCTTCCGCACCTGGCCGAACTCGCCCTCGGCGGCACTGCCGTTGGCACAGGCCTCAATACGCCCGAAGGCTATGACAAGGTGGTCGCCGGTTACATTGCGAAATTTACCGGTCTGCCCTTTCGGACTGCAGCCAACAAGTTTGAGGCCCTGGCAGCCCATGACGCCCTGGTGGAAAGCCATGGCGCCCTGAAGCAATTGGCGGTGTCCCTTAACAAAATCGCCAATGATATCCGCATGATGGCATCTGGTCCCCGATCCGGGATAGGTGAGATCCGCCTGCCGGCAAACGAACCGGGCAGTTCTATAATGCCCGGGAAAGTTAACCCCACCCAGTGCGAGGCACTGACGATGGTCTGCGCCCAGGTAATGGGAAACGATGTGGCCCTCAGCATCGGCGGTACCCAGGGCCATTACGAATTGAATGTTTTCAAACCCCTGATGGCAGCCAATATCCTGCAATCGGCCCAGTTGTTGGGCGATGCCTGCCAGAGTTTCGATATGCATTGCGCTCAGGGGATAGAACCCAACAAGGAGGTTATACAAAAACTGCTTTCCAATTCACTGATGCTCGTCACGGCGCTCAACACCAGGATAGGTTATTATAAGGCCGCTGAAATCGCAAACAAGGCCCATGAAAATGGCACCACCCTGCGGGAGGAAGCGATCCGCCTCGGTTATGTTACCCCGGAAGAATACGATGAATGGGTACGCCCGGAGGACATGGTGGGCAGCCTGAAGAAATAAGGTCCCCCACTCCATAAAAAAAGGGCCCTTTACAGGGCCCCTATTGTATAGGAAGATCTAGTCTCTTACCTCTTATTTAAGTGCGAACTTGGAAGTTCCGAGTAATTTCAGTTTATCGTCATACACGTTTACCATGTAGTTGCCTTCCTGGAAATCACCATTGGGCTTGTTGATAAAGTCGCATACATCCAGGTTCTTGTTCTCGTAGTAGAAGTTGGTGCCTTTGCTGTAAGTAATGGAAGCGCCTTCTTCATTAGTAGCGCTGGTGCCGCCACCCATAACATTCCCCTGAGGGTCGAGAACCTCGATATAGAATTCCCGGTCACCGGCTTCGGCGATAACGTTGTCAGCCACGGTAAAGCAGATCTTGAACTTATCGGTACGGCCGGCCCTTGATGTGGATACCAGTTTCCCGTTGTTTCGCTCACGAACCGCATCCACGTTGAACTGTGTCAGGTTCAGGGCAGATCCCCTTTCAACGGCATCGGCCAACTGGGTATTCTGAACCACCAGGCTGTCATTGAATACGGTTTGTTTCTCCAATTCAGTGAAGGTACTGTCGCGCTGCATGGCGATCAGGGTATTCGACTGTTTCAGGGAATCAACGGTACGCAATAATTCCTCCCGCTCCTGTTTCAGGACGTCAACCTGCCTTCTGTAACGGGAAAGTGCGGAAATATCGGCCTTCATGGTTTTTACGGAATCAATATACTTGGCAATGCGGTCCCTGGCAGCTACCAGTTCTTCATTGGTAGCGTTGCTTTCCAGGATAGCCTTGTCGTATTCGGACTTCAGGCTATTGAGGTCTTCAACGACCAATTCTTTTTCCTGGGTCAACATGGCAGTGGTCTTTTTCTTATCCTGATAAAGACTCACAGTGTAAATGATGGTCCCTAACAGAACCACCCCCAGTAATCCTGCGATCACCTTTAATCCATTGTTACTTTTTGTCTCAGTCATAATTTTAAAATTAATTAGCTTTTTGTGTTCCCTCGTTTTTGGGAATTGTCTGTATTTGCTCTATATACGTTCAGTTTAACATTTTAGATTTTTTCCATAAAAAAATTTCCGACAGCTGTTTTCTTAAAATATGGGGAACCCCTACATTTATGGAGGTTGTCAGCACGTACTTATGGTTGCAGAGATCATTCCTTATAAGGCACAATATGCCGGGCATTTCCGGGACCTGAACCTCGCCTGGCTTACCACATATTTTGAAGTGGAGGAAAAAGACCGGATGCTGCTGGAAAATTGCCAGGAGCATATCCTGGATCCCGGGGGGCGCATTTTTTTTGCCACCCTGCAAGATGAAATCGTGGGATGCTTTGCCTTGATAAAATTGAAAGAAGGGGTCTTCGAACTTGGTAAAATGGCTGTGGACCCCTGCTATCAGGGGATGAAGATCGGTCAGATGCTGTTGGAATTCGCCATTGGATTTGCCAGGGAACAACAATGGAAAAAAATTGTCTTATATTCCAGTAGCAAACTGCCGGCGGCACTGCATATTTACAGAAAATTCGGCTTTGTGGAGGTGAATCTCCAGAAGAACAATCCGTATAAACGAAGCGACATTAAAATGGAACTGGTATTAAATACAAAATAATTAGAAAATGAAAACAGCTTATATTGCCCTCTTGTGGTGTAGCCTTGGCATTACGGGGCTCACGCCTAAACAAAATCTTATAAAAACCACGCCTTCTCCAAAGGTTACCATTCCGGCTTCGATGCAGGATCCCGTGATTACGCCTATTGAGCATGCCACTGCCGTATTGCAATGGGGGGAAACCACTATTTATGTTGACCCCGTAGGCGGCGCCCAGGCATTCGAGGGGCAACCCGCCCCCGATTTGGTACTGGTTACGGACATCCATGGAGACCACCTCAACGTGGAAACTTTGGAGGGCCTGCCGATGGAAAAAGCAAAAATTGTCGCTCCCCAGGCTGTGGCCGATCAACTTCCGGAAGGGCTTGTCGCCCGTACATCTGTTTTGAACAACGGGCAAACTGGCACTTTTGCCGGGATACAGGTCGAAGCCATCCCCATGTATAACCTGCGGGAAGAGGCCAAGGAGTTTCACACCAAAGGCCGTGGTAACGGTTATGTCCTGGAAAAGGAAGGCACACGGGTGTATTTTTCCGGGGATACGGAGGACATCCCCGAAATGCGGTCTCTAAAAGACATCGATATCGCTTTTGTTTGCATGAACCTGCCCTATACCATGACCGTGGAACAGGCTGCGGATGCGGTGCTTGATTTCGCCCCCCGGAAAGTATACCCATACCATTACCGTGGAAAACCCGACGTAAGCGATGTGGCAAAATTCAAAGCCCTGGTAAACCAGGGGAATCCGAAAATAGAGGTAGTCCAACTCGATTGGTACCCGAATGCCGACTATTGAGCCTCCCTGCCCATAAGGGAAGGGGATCCCTAGCGGATCAATTTCTTGTATTTTAAGCGCCTCGGGGTGAGATCGGTGCCGAGGCGTTTCTTTTTATTTTCCTCATATTCCGAAAAGGAGCCTTCGAAATAGTAGACCTGCGAATCGCCTTCAAATGCCAGGATATGGGTACAGATGCGGTCGAGGAACCAGCGGTCGTGCGAAATAATGGCCGCACAACCGGCAAAGTTTTCAAGGCCCTCCTCAAGGGCCCGTAAGGTGTTTACGTCCAGGTCGTTCGTCGGTTCATCCAACAACAGCACATTGCCTTCTTCCTTAAGGGTCATGGCCAGGTGCAGGCGATTGCGTTCGCCCCCGGATAGCATGCTCACCTTTTTATTTTGCTCGCTGCCGGAAAAGTTGAACCGGCTGAGGTAGGCCCGGGAATTTACCTGCCGCCCCCCCATGAGGATGAGGTCCTGGCCCCCGCTGAAATTTTCCCAAATCGATTTGTCGGGATCAATATTGGAATGGCTCTGGTCTACATAGGCTATCTTTGCCGTTTCCCCTACCAGGAATTCACCAGAATCCGGCTTTTCTTCCCCCATGATCATCCGGAAGATAGTGGTCTTTCCCGCCCCGTTTGGCCCGATGATGCCGACGATCCCCGCCTGGGGGAGCTTAAAATTAAGGTCTTCGTATAGCAGCCGGTCCCCGTAGCCCTTGCTCACTCCTTTCGCTTCCAGGACCTGGGTTCCCAGCCTGGGGCCGTTCGGAATATAGATCTCCAGTTTTTCATCCAGTTGCCTTTGGTCCTGTTGCAGCAACTTATCGTAATTATTTAAACGCGCCTTTTGTTTGGCCTGTCGGCCCCTGGCCCCCTGCCGCACCCATTCCAGTTCGCGTTCCAGTGTTTTTTGACGTTTGGAAGCCTGCTTGCTTTCCTGGGCCAGGCGTTTTGCTTTCTGCTCCAGCCAGCCGCTGTAATTGCCTTTCCAGGGAATGCCTTCCCCCCTGTCCAGTTCGAGGATCCAGCCGGCAACATTGTCCAGAAAATACCGGTCGTGTGTAACAGCAATGACTGTGCCCTTATACTGTGCCAGGTGGTGTTCGAGCCAATGCACCGATTCCGCGTCCAGGTGGTTGGTTGGCTCATCGAGCAAGAGGATATCGGGTTCCTGTAGCAGAAGTCGGCACAGGGCAACCCTGCGCCTTTCTCCCCCTGACAGGACCGAGATAGGTTTATCGGGTTCCGGGGTCCGCAACGCGTCCATGGCAATTTCCAGGCGGGTATCGAGCTCCCAGGCATTGGAGGCATCGATCTGGTCCTGCAACTGGGCCTGCTTATCCATCAGCTTTTGCATCTTATCGGCATCTTCATAGACTTCCGGCAGCGCGAACATATCATTGATACGGTTGTATTCATCCAGGATGGCCACCGTTTCGGCCACGCCTTCCCGAACCACTTCCAAAACCGTCTTTCCCCCATCCAGCTGTGGTTCCTGTTCCAGATACCCTACCTTATAACCCGGGGAAAATACCACATTGCCCTGGTGGTTTTTATCTTCCCCGGCAATAATTCGCAGCAGGGTTGATTTTCCCGACCCATTCAGCCCAAGGATACCGATCTTTGCCCCGTAAAAGAAGCTGAGGTAGATATCCTTCAGGACCGGGACATTGGCATTTTTATAGGTTTTGGTCACCCCCGACATGGAGAAGATCACCTTTTTGTCATCAGGCATAGAATTTCATGTTTTGGGATTCATTGTGTATAATAAGGACACAAGGATAAGAAAAAGAAGGAAGCACTGCTGGTTTCGGCCCTTTTAAAAAATCAAACCCTTCCCTTAAGTGCATTAAATACCCAGGCAATGGCAAAAAACCCGATTCCAACAGAGGCGAAGCCCCATCCGGCCACATCATCATATCGAAAAGCCCCAAGGGCAATCAGCAGTACCCCCACCACAATCATAATAAATGTAGCCCAGGCAAGTACGGTATTTTTATTCATTCCCATTGTTTGATAGGTATTGGTTGGACCCCAAATATCGGAAATTTCAATTTACCGGGGCAAGCCCCCGGGTTTATTCCTCAAATGGAAACTTAAGCTTTTGCTGTTCCCGGACCGTATCGAGCAGGCGGATCAGGTCCAGGCTATTCTTAAGGGACCATCTTGATGATTCCGGGGCACCGGCTTGCAGGCATTGGTGCACCTCTTCTATCTCATGCGAATATCCCTTCCCCACGGTAGGAAGGTCTACGGTAGTGCGTGTCCCGTCCTTCACCAGGGTGTAGGCATTCGTTTCATGCCAACGGGGTTCCAGATAGAGGTTGCCCTTGGTCCCCGCCAGTTCGGCACGCATCTCTGTTCGGGCACTGAGGCCGCTAAAGAGGAGGGCCTGGCTCTCCGGATACTCGAAAATCATGCCCGTCTGCAAATCCACCCCATTCTCCCTGGTGATAGCCGATGACAAAACCCGGTCCGGGTTGCCCAGCATAAGGTAGGCCAGGAAGGCGGGATAGATCCCTATATCGAGCAGGGAACCGCCCGCCAGGGCAGGATTAAGGAGACGTCCCGTGGGATCCCTGTCCAGGGCATAAAAACCAAAAGTGGCATGGAGGTATTTCAATTCCCCTATCGCACCGGATTCCACCAATTCTTTTACCTTTAGGATAGACGGGTTAAATCGACTCCAGAGGGCTTCCATCAGGAATACCCCATTCTTCCTGGCGCAGGCCGTCATCGCCTCCACTTCCGCCGCATTGACGCCCATGGGCTTTTCGCATAAAACGTGCTTCCCATGTTCCATAGCCTGTATGCTCAGGGCGGCATGGGATGTATGGGGGGTGGCGATATATACTACATCCACCGCTTCGCAGCGCAGTAATTCCTCGTAACTTCCAAACGCAAATTCGGAAGGGAATTCTGATTGAAAAGCATGCGCTTTCTCCAGGTTCCTGGAGGCCGCAGCCACCAGTTTACCCCCCTTTACCAATCGCAAATCCCTTGCAAAACTACGGGCTATGTTCCCGAGGCCCAGAATGCCCCAGCCTATTGTATCCTCCATGTTTCCATTTGTAATTAGACAAAGTTAATCAATATTACTCCGTATCTTTAGCAATCACTTATCGTAAGCGCAAACGGGTTATGGACATTTCCTTCAATAAGAACGAAGACCACCATAAATTACAACTTTCAGCACTGAACAAAAAACTGGCGACTGTCCGACTGGGCGGCGGGAAGTCCCGGATCGAAAAACAGCACGCACAGGGGAAACTGACCGCCAGGGAGCGGATTGATTACCTCCTGGACCCAGATTCGGAACGCATCGAGATCGGGGCGCTGGCGGGTCACGGGATGTATGTGGAGCACGGAGGCTGCCCTTCTGGCGGGGTGGTTGTGGTAATTGGATACGTCAGTAAAAGGCAATGCGTGGTTGTGGCCAACGATGCCACCGTGAAAGCAGGCGCCTGGTTTCCCATAACCGCCAAGAAAAACCTGAGGGCCCAGGAGATCGCCATGGAAAACCGATTGCCCATTATTTACCTGGTTGATAGCGCCGGCGTATACCTCCCCATGCAGGATGAGATCTTCCCGGACAAGGAGCACTTCGGACGCATTTTCAGGAATAATGCCATCATGAGTAGCTCAGGGATAACGCAGATTGCCGCCGTAATGGGGAGCTGCGTGGCCGGAGGGGCCTATTTGCCAATCATGAGCGATGAAGCCCTGATCGTTGATAGGACCGGCAGTATTTTTCTGGCCGGCAGTTACCTGGTGCAGGCGGCCATAGGTGAAAAAATAGACAATGAAACCCTGGGCGGGGCTACAACGCATTGTGAGATCAGTGGGGTAACCGACTATAAATCAAAGGATGACAAAGATGCCCTGGATACCATCCGAAACATCATCGGTAAACTGGGGGCGCCTGAACAGGCCGGGTTTAACCGCGAAAAAGCCAAAAAACCCAACGAGAAACCGGAAGAATTATACGGCATGCTTCCGGTCACCCGTACCGAACCGTATGACATGCTGGAGATTATCAAGCGCCTGGTAGACGGATCGGAATTTGAGCAGTATAAAGCCGGTTACGGACAAACCGTGCTGACGGGATATGCCCGTATTGACGGCTGGGCCGTTGGTATTGTAGCCAACCAAAGGCAGGTGGTGAAAACCAAAAAAGGCGAGATGCGATTCGGGGGGGTGATCTACTCCGATTCTGCCGATAAGGCTACCCGCTTTATCGCCAACTGTAACCAGAAACGGATCCCCCTGCTTTTCCTGCAGGATGTCACCGGCTTTATGGTGGGCAGCAAAAGCGAGCATGGCGGGATTATCAAGGACGGCGCCAAGATGGTAAATGCCGTCAGCAATTCAGTCGTGCCCAAATTTACGGTCATTATTGGGAACAGCTACGGTGCCGGGAACTATGCCATGTGCGGCAAGGCGTATGACCCCAGGCTGATAGTAGCCTGGCCCAGTGCCGAACTGGCGGTGATGAGCGGGAATTCGGCTGCCAAGGTATTGCTACAGATCGAGAAAGCTTCCCTGCAGAAAAAAGGAGAAACAATTACCCCGGCAAAAGAAAAGGAGCTTTTTGAAACTATAAAGGCCCGTTATGACACCACCATATCCCCTTACTATGCAGCCGCCCGCCTTTGGACCGACGCCATCATCGACCCGCTGGCTACACGCCAATGGGTTTCCATGGGCATAGAAGCCGCTAACCATGCGCCTATCACCAAACCCTTCAATATGGGGGTTTTACAAGTCTAGGCCCGCTATTCCACGTTTATTTTTGCCAGCTGCGTTTCACGGCCTTTTTCCTGAAGTCTCAGCAGGAATTCCTGCTCGTGTTGTCCTGCTTTTCCAAAATTGAATACCACGCGACACCTCAGGAATAAAGGAGATTCTGCCGGAATCCCTCCCAGGGATATGGCATTCAATATCCAGTCGCCCCGGACCCCATCGCCCGCTATCTCGAATTCCTCCCTGCTGAATCCCTGCTCCAGTTCTTTTCTCATCCGCTGGCCATCGGCTTCCCTCCCGTGTTCCCAACTGAAAAAGCGTTTCTGGGGATTGACGAACCTCAGGCTGAATGATGCCTCCGGCTGGTCCCATTCAATGATGATACGGGCATTGTAACGAATAATACTCCGATAGGTTTCAGGTAATTTTGAAAGATCGAGCACTTGCTGCCGGACAAAGGCCAGGTTGCTGATCTCCCTGTCCAGGGATTTCCCGATCGGACTGAAATCCAGGTCGGGAGCCAGGGTCCCTAGTTTCATTCCCAGCAGCAGGTTCAGCGCTTCCTGGTAGTCCCCGGCTTGCTTTTTAGCCATGGCAAGCGAAAAATAAGAGTCGATCCGCCCGGGAAATCTCTCCAGGAGCCGTTCCGCCGTCCTCAGTTCGAGCCCGGTAGCCTTGATTTGCCTTGCTTTAAAAAGCAGTTCCCTGAGCTCTGCAAGGGACGCCTTTTCCTTTTCCAGGATATTGGTCAGGATACGGAAGGCCAGCTCGGGGGCCATCCCGCTGAAGTAGTCGTACAGATCCAGATAATATCCCGCACGGTCCTGGTACGATTCTCGCTGCGACAGGTACAGGACATAGGCTTCTGCCACATTTCCCGGTTTCCTGAGCGCCTGCAGGTAGTCTGTAGTCAGGGAGGCCTGATCTACACGCGCTTTCCCGTCATAGATATTATTAGTGAGCAGGGCGAGGTCTTTTTTGGAATGGTCCCCGGATACTGAGGCCGTTTTGGTCGTAATCAAAATGACCCCATTGGCACCTAGGCTTCCGAAACGGTTGGTGGCGGCCAGGCCTTTCAGGACAGTGATATCAGCGATATTCTTTGGATCAATGTAGTCTGATTTCTGCAAAGGGGATGCAGACGCAAAGGCGCTCGAACTGGCCTTGGCCATGGGGACCCCATCGATCACCACCAGCCCGTAGTTATTCGAGAGAATCGACCAGCGGGAACGGATTTCCACCTGGCTCAACTGATCATCCTGTCCGAGACTCACTCCCGAAAATTTTCCCTGCACCGCATTGGTGGCGTCTGTGGCAGCATCCGGAATCTGACTTTGGTCGATGCTGGCTACTTCATATCCCACAGCATCCCGGTTTTGTTTTCCAAAGGCTGTCTGCTCCAAATCTTCCCCGGCCGATTTACGTTTTTCAGTGACCACCACTTCTTCCAGACGGATCTCCCCCGGATCATCCACCTGAATATTGATATTCCTAGTGGCCCCGAGAAGTTGCCGGGCAGCGGGCCGATCGTTTACAAAAAGCAACAATTCTTCCCCGGGATCTGCCTGAATTTCATAGGCACCCGTCTCATCAGGGCGCACGGAAAGGGTATCGTTTCCCCTGATCCTCAGGGAAATGGTGGCCGGGTCCGCGAATTCCCCATATACTTTTCCATAATAAGTGGTAGCCGCGGGGATCCTGATCCTGCGTGCCTTCAGGTTAACCAATTCCCCTTCGTTCAGCAGCGCCAGCAGGTTGAGTCCGGCCGCATCAGCGGACTCGCTGCCGTTAATGACCCGGAGGGGTTGTCCGAAAAGTGAGGGTCCCGCTTCCAGGTTCTGACGGCCATCCGTGAAGAGAAGTACTTCCCTCCCGGAACAGTATTGAGGAAGTTCTTTGAAAGACGTAGCCCCGTCATAACGGACCTCCCTGAGTTTGGTTTCAAGGGCAGCCCATTCGCCCGATTTGATTTCGAACTGTTCTTTGCCCCAAATGGAATTGCTGAAGAGGAGCAGGGTGACCGAACTCTGCGGATGCTGTGAGAAGAAGTTGTCCAGATACGCCTTCTCCAGGCCAAAATCCCTGGCCTGCATAGAAAGGGATGCGTCCCAACAGATGGTAACCGGATAAGGGCCCGTCTCCTGCGCCCATAACCCCCAACAGGTGATCAGGCAAAACAGCCACCGTGTTATTGTTTTCATAGTCATGTATTCAAAAGCCCGCTGCACAAGCCCTATATACGATTCTACGGAAATCTCCCCGGCAATCCTTAAACCGGACCGGAATGAGGTCAACCGGCCATCGCCGGGGTGAATCATTCCCAGCTTAAGGTACGAATTCCCTTTTCACACCAGCCCCATGTTTATAAGCGTAGCCAAACGGTCTACTTTCCCGCTTCCCGTTTTTGAAAACGCCGCGGCGTTGAGTACCTGCTTTGGCACCTCGTAAGTGGTGAGGGCCCCTGAGGAACGCAACTGTTCCAAAAGGATTTCCCCATCTGTACGGGCTTCAACCACCAGCACCAACCGCTGCCCGAGTTTTTCATCGGGAAGGCCGGCGATAAAAAAAGGGGTATGGATCAGTCCCTGCAATTTGCGCTCTATCTGCTCAGGCACCAGCTTAACGCCCCCCGAGTTGATGATCCGATCGTATCGTCCCAGCCACTCAAAGGAGGTTTCGGAAACCACTCGCACCAGGTCGTTCGTATGAACAGGTTGCCCTGTTAGTTGCGGGGCATGGATCAACAGGCAACCGCGTTCATCCGCACTAACCGTTACCCCTTCCAGGGTGTGGAAAAACGGTTCGGGTGGGTTGATCCTCCTGAGGGCAATGTGAGAGATGGTCTCGGTCATCCCAAAGGTTTCGAATACCTGTGTGCTCAGGGTGCGGGCTGCCGCGATCCCCTGTTCGCCCAGAGGGGCCCCGCCAATGATCAGCTGGCGCACCGAATCGAGAGATTCCAGGGAAGAAAGAAACTGCAGGGGTACCATGGCACAAAAGTCGTAGGTGGCACCGGAGTTTTCCAGGGGGGTGGCCGAAGGCATTACATAATCCAGGGACAACCCCAGTGTCATAGCCCGCACCAGCATCATTTTCCCGCCGATATATTTTACCGGCAGGCACAACAGGGCCTTATGGCCGGGCTGCAGGCCAAAAAAGCGGGCCGTAGCTTCTGCCGAACGAATCATGCTTTCCTTGCTGAGCCGGTGCACAACAGGAGATCCGGTGGATCCGGAAGTTTGTACGCCAACATCAGGATGATCCGTACACCAATCAATCAAAAAGTCACCGATCTCCCGTTCATAGGCTTCGCCTTCCTTTACAAGGCTGTATCCCACCTCCTGAAGTTCCTCCAGGGAATAGGGTTGCCCGTTCAGGCGGAAATGGGGATGCACCCTTTCAAGTTCCGGCATCTTCATTAGATTGTGCCAGAAACTGCTGTTTGGACAGAACCTTCCCACTAAGGTGTTCTTTCCAGTTTTTCCAACCGTATTTCCTGGCGAAAATATAAAGTAAGAGGGGGTATACCACGAAGACCGGGATAAACACATCCAGTCCGAGGGCGGGTTCCGAGACGTCCTTAAAGAGCGAGGGGGTTTGGAATGCCGTCCAGTCGGCGGTAACCAACAGGGCCGTGATCAAATTGTTTGCAGCATGGAAACCCAACGCCAGTTCGAGGCCCTCATCCATGAGGGTGATAATGCCCAGGAACAGGCCGGTACCGATATAGAAAATCAGGATCCCCGAGCCCAGCTTTTCCACTTCGGGGTTCCCCAAATGCATGAGCCCGAAGAGGAGGGACGTCAACAGCAGAGGCATCCACCGGTTCCCGGCCATCAAACCCACGCCCTGCATCATATGCCCGCGAAAAAGGTATTCTTCAAAACTAGTCTGTAGCGGGATCAGAATTACAGCAATGACCAGCAGGCCGAAAAAAGGCATGGGCTGAAAGTTAAAAACATAATCCTTTGGGGATAGGGCGATATCGAGGCAGGTGATAATGATAGTGATCCCGGCCCAAAGGGAAAATGCAAAGAGGATGCGTTTCCAGTCGACCTTCCGGCGGGAGGTGGTCAGGGAGGTAATGGATTGGGGATGGACGAGCTTTACCCAGCCCCATACTACAAACAGGCCGATCACCAGGGGGGCCAGCAGTAAAATGAGTACGACATTGGCCCCAAGTTTATCAATGAGGTCGGCCATCATCACGTCTACACTTACCGGGGAATAAACCACGGAAACGTAATTAAAAGCCATTAAGGCAACGAACCCTAGGGGCAACACCCAAAATTTCCAGATGCCGATGTTGCCGCGGTACCCTTGTTCTATATACATAATTCCTTAAAAATTTGTTGGCTCCAGGTTTGCCCGGGGTCGTAAGTTAAGCATCCGCTGCCCACTGTTAACGGACTGGAGAAATTATTTGTAAACAGGGCTCCGGTCCCAAGGCCCTGGGGAATGGCCGGTTGTTGTTGGTATGTCCATTGTGCAATGGCATTCAGGCCGATGTTGCTCTCGAGGGCACTGGTAACCCACCAGCCTGTGCCCGCCGCCTGTGCGGCCTCCATCCAGTCTTCACAGCCGGAATATCCCCCCAACAGACTGGGCTTAAGGATCAGGTATCCGGGGTTTAGGGTGCGGACCAGGGAGTGCATCTCGGCGGGTTCGGTAACTCCTATAAGTTCTTCGTCCAATGCGATGGGCAATGGAGAGGCAGCACAAAGTGCGGCCATTTCGTCCCATTGGCCCTTCATTATGGGTTGTTCTATGGAATGCAACTCCAGCTCCGACAACTTTTTTAATTTTTCCAGGGCTTCCCCCGGCCTGAAGGCACCATTGGCATCTACCCGAAGCGAGATCTCGCGAGCCGTATATTCTTCGCGCACCATACGGAGCAATTGCCATTCGTCCCTGAAATCCAGCGCGCCGATCTTAAGCTTCAGGCAGCGGTACCCCTCCTCCAGTTTCTCCCGGATCTGTTTCAACATATAAGCCTTCTCCCCCATCCAGATCAACCCGTTGATGGGAATGGAATCCTCGCCAAGGGTAAAACCGGAAGGAAACAACAGGAAAGGATTTTCGGAATGGAGGGATTGCATTGCCTGTTCAAGCCCGAAGCGGATACTGGGGAATTTCCGTAACGCATCGGGTTCCGGATGCCAGCCTGCCTCCAGTTTATGGCATACCTGGCCCAACTGTGCTTCATAATCCGGAACATCATCGTAACTCAACCCCTTAAAAAGGCCACACTCCCCTATCCCATATCGGCCCCCGGCTTCCAGGATGAGGAACCAGCTTTCCTTGCGGGTCATAGTCTCCCGGGAAGTAGTTGCGGGCCTCTTAAATTGAAGGGTGTATTTACGGAAAGACGCTTTCATGCCTGAAACGCCCAAATTTAAGTATATTTTCAGTCTAATTCATCGTTTATGAAAGATATATCCGGGCAGGTGATCTGGATCACCGGGGCCTCTTCCGGTATTGGCGAGGCCCTGAGCTATGCTTTTGCCAAAAGAGGTTGCCGCCTGATCCTCTCGGCCAGGGATGAATCGGAATTGCGTCGGGTACAGGAAGGCTGCAGTGCGCCCGGGCAAATGGGTTTGCTCCCTCTCGATCTGTCGGATCCCGATAAAATGCCGTCCCTGGCGGAACGCGCCATCGCTATTTTCGGACAGGTGGATATGCTGGTGAATAACGCCGGGATCAGCCAGCGCTCCCTGATCCGGGATACCGGGATGGCGGTATATAAAAAGTTGATGGATATCAATTACCTGGGAACCATTGGACTGACTAAAGCCCTTTTGCCCCATTTTATCACCCGGCAACGGGGGCATTTCGTCACCGTCACCAGCCTTATGGGGATTTTCGGTTCCCCCTACCGCTCCGGCTACTGTGCTGCCAAACACGCCCTGCACGGATTCTTCGATGTTTTGAGGATGGAGCACCAGGAAGACGGAATTGCCGTCACCCTCATTTGTCCGGGATTTGTAAATACCGCCATCGCCAAAAACGCGCTGACGGGCGACGGCAGCGCAAAACGCACAAACGATGCGCTCACAGAGGCAGGGATGGACCCCCACGACTTTGCCAGGCAAGCACTGCGGGCAATAGACCGCAAAAAGTTTGAAGCCTATATCGGCGGCCGGGAAGTAGCGGGCGCTTATCTCAAACGCTTTTTTCCCAGGCTACTCCACCGCGTAATTCTGAAGAGTAAGGTAGTGTGACCCCCTACAAGGCTAACTGAAATTGAACCAAAACCGGACCCCTTCGGCTGTATGGTCTATATTGAGGGTGGATTGTAACTGGTTCACGAGCCGGTTCATAAGGCGGATGCCCATGGTGGAGTTCATCCGCTCATCCGAGTCTTCCGGCAAGCCGACCCCGTTATCGGTATATTCGAAGAAACCGTGCTCGCCATTCTTTCGGATATGGATATAGATCTTGTTGTTTTCATTGTTCTCACGGTTCTCCGGAAATGCATATTTAAAGGAGTTGGAGACCAGTTCATTTAGTACCAGGCCAAAAGGGATCGCCCGGTCTATATCGAGTTCCACACCCTCCGCATCGATGGTAATATTGATGTTGTGGCCGCCCTTCCGGAAAACAGATTGTACACTGTTGACAAGGCTTTCAATATAGCCTTGCATCTCTATTACGGAAAGGTCGTCGTTCTGATACAATTTCTGATGGATCAATGCCATGGCCTTTACCCGGCTTTTCCCTTCTTCAAGGGCTTCAATCACCGCCTTGCTGCGTGTATTTTTGGTCTGCAAGCTAAGCAGGCTCGACACCATCTGTAAATTGTTCTTCACCCGGTGATGTATTTCCTTCAGGAGGGAATCCTTCTCCACCAGGGAGGCTTCAATGATGTGTTTCTGTTCCGCGATAAGTCGCTGGTTCTTAATACTTTTCAGGTAAGCGTACACCAGGCCTGCAAATCCAAGCAGGGTGAATATCAGGGAAATGAACACCAGGTTGATCCTTTCGTCTTTGGCTTGCATCTCGCTACGGGCGCGTTCCATCTCCAGTTTCTGCTGATCGATCATCCTGCGTGAATTGGCCAGGTCTTCCTGGGCGACTACGGCCACCAGCTGCTGTTTTTTAATAGACGATTCATTGGTATTTACGGAATCCTGAATGTGGACATTCCTTTTAAGGTAGTAAGCCTCGTTCTGAAAATCACCAACTTTCTCATAGTAATTTGCGAGCAGGCGGTTCCTTTTGACAATATGCTCCGCCCGGGTCATATTCAGTTGTTTATCCAGCAATTTCTTGGCCGTCTGGAGGTGGTCCAGTTGCAAATGGCATTCCGCCAGGGTGAGGGTATTTTCGATCATCTCCTGGGTGTTCCCTCCCACATTGTTTTCCTTTATGGCGGCGACGCTGCTTTCGAGATATGGGATGGCTTCCTTGTATTGGCTGAGCAATACATAACATTTTCCGATGTTTCCCTCAATTATCCCCTTCAGAAGTTTGCCCTTTGCCATATCACTCTCGGACTTGGGGCTGCTGAGGTCGTTCAGGTATACTTCAATAAAACCCTTTGCCTTGGAGAGGTTGGTGATGGCTGTTGAAGCAGATTGGTCCAGGCGAAGGTAATTCCCAACATGGTTGTGGTAATCCGCGAGGGCATAAAAATCGTCTTCAGGGATGGTTTTCCGAACCTCCATGATGTAATCGAGCATGGCTTTCCGGTGCAGCCCGAGATTGGAATAGATGTCGTAAAAGGAAATATTCCCCGTGAACCCCATTTCGCGCTTCTCCTTACGGATTTCGATCTGTTTGTCAAAGAATTGCAGTTGGGCGTAATCGTCGTCCATCAGGTTGAGCACCCATTTTTTTCCCTCCTGGTCCATGTCGGTTAAAGACCCGTGTAGTTCGGTGGCTATGGCAATACTTTTATCATAATCGCCCAGGTCATGGTAGATCTGGGCCTGCATCAACTGGTATTTGCGGATGGCTGTTGAATCCCTGGAATTCCTGGCTTTGCTGAGGTAGGCATTCACAATGTCCAGCCAGTCATAAGCCGAATTTTCTTCGTAACGGTTAGCGGAATTGTAAAAATATCGGAGCTTGTCCCCGACCTCCTGTACGGCCTGGAACTCCTTCAGGACATTCTTTTCGGAGTCCGTGCTATCCTGGCCAATAGCGCTGAAACTGACTAATAAAAGCAGTGTGAATAAAAATTTGCCAAGTTTTCTTGCCATAACATCCTAAGAATTCTGCAGCCATTTACCGGCCCTGGGCGTGTACTCCGTACCACCCTTCTCCCCGCTCACTTTCGGAAGCCATACTTCTAACGAAGGCCCCCATCAAATGTTGTGCCTGAGCCCGGGTATCGGCCTTTGACACCATTTGGTCATTTTACCGGGATTCCCTCCCCTCAAAATTACCATAACCTGTACAAAATCCTACCGGGCCTGAACCGGGAATACGGAGTTCCGCAGCCGGCATCAAACAAAAAGACCATGCAAAAGTGCACAGCCTTTTCGGTAAGATATAAAGTAAATGGCAAGATTTGGGGTGATATTTCTATCAGTTCAAATGTACTATGACAATGTGGACGCTTTCCAATATTGTTGTGTAATCCCCAATTTTTGTTGTGAAAAATCACTTCCGTTTTCAACCATGCCATTCAACGGATAAATTGGTTTTTTATCGGACAGCCACGACCGGTACAGGCAGGCTTCCATGAAGAGGCAACTCTGCCTACTCAAACCAAAAAGAGCCCTGCCGTTACCGACAGGACTCTTTTACGAGAACACTATATGAAAATGAAAAAAATTTAACCTGAAATGAACAAGACCAAAGTAGGCAGTCTCTCCCTGTAAGAAAAAATATTGTTGTGAATTGGCGGAAAGTTGTTGCGAAACAGTCCCCGGGGCATATCAGCCATGGACAGCTGGCCACCGGAAAGGCAAAAATGTAGCTCCCGGACCGGGACTATGAGTTCATCGCCGCGATGATAAACTCTTTGAAATCTTTGGAAATGGGGATCAGGGTATTGTTGATCAGGATATCCTTGGAATTGATGGCGTCGATGTGGTCTACATTGACTATATAAGACTTGTGTGCCCTGTAAAATTTATTCTTGGGCAATTTTTCCAGATAGTCCTTCAGAGGTGAACGGACCAGGAACTTTTTGTCTTTAGTATTAACCTCCAGGTATACATTATCTGCTTTGATAAACTGTATATCTCCGAACTGTATCCGGTAATATAAATGCTGCTTCTTGACGAAGATAGAATCCTTGAGTACCGAATTGGACAAGGTTTGATCCTCATCTTCATCCCCCGGCACGTTACCTGGTTTTTCCCCATAGGCGAAATTGGATAGGGCAATTTCTATGGAGGTGTACAGGTCTTGTTGCTCAAATGGTTTTACCAGATAGCCGTTGGGTTTAACAGTCTTCGCATTCTCAACGGTAGCCCGGTCTGAATTGGAAGTCACAAAAATAAAGGGGATGTTGTATTTCTCACGAATATGCTTGCCAAGGTCGATCCCTGTTTTGTCAGACGCCAGGATAATATCGATCAGCACAAGGTCGACTTCCTTGCTTTTCAATACTTCCTCCGCCTGCTCATAGACAATCACATTGTCCACTACTTCGTAGCCGATCTCTTCCAGCATAGACTGCATGTCATCGGCAATGATCACATTGTCTTCTACGATGAGGATCTTGATAGGTTGTTCCAAGGTATGTGAGGTTTAGGTGGTTACGGCAATCAAATTTACAAAAAATAATTAAACAGGATGTAAGAAAGTACAGCCAGTAAAAATGTACTCAACGCCAGTTTTTTCAATTCCGGGTCAAATCGCTCCGGTTCCTCTATTCGGCTCACCCGGCGCAAATGTAAAAAGACGGGGATAAATGCAAGCAGGCACAGCGGGCTCTTGCCACCGCGGGAGTAGAAAAGGATGAAACCAAGCATACTGAGGAAGGCCAGGGACAAAAGCAGGAAGTGGTAGCGCTTTCCTTTGGCTATGCCCAGGCTCACGACCACCGTTCGTTTATTGGCTTTCCTGTCAGATTCATAGTCCCTGAGGTTGTTCAGGTTGAGCACTCCCGTGCTCAGCAACCCGATGCTGATAGCCGGCATGACCGCACTGACGGTCAGGAATTTGGTATAGAGGAACATACTCCCCAGCACACTCAGCAAGCCGAAGAACAAAAATACGTACACGTCTCCCAACCCCTTGTACCCATAGGCCCTGTCTCCGATGGTGTAATTGATGGCGGCCCAAATACAGGCGATTCCGAGGAAGGTAAAAAGTAAAACATACCAGAGAGAACTGTCCTGGAAGGCGTAGAGGACCAGGACAGTGGCCAGCAAAAAACTGAGCAGGACAGAGACCATTATCCCGGCCTTAAGCTCCTTTCTGCTTAGCAACCCACCCTGCAAGGTTCGTTGGGGACCAATCCGGTCTGCATTGTCTGTCCCTTTGACCCCATCCCCATAGTCGTTGGCCAGGTTGGAAGTAACCTGGAAGGCAACCGTGGTCAGCAAGGCGAAAACCAGGATAAAATCATCGTTGAACCCGTAGAGCCTGGCCAGGGCACTTCCCATCAGAATACCTGAAACAGAGAGAGGGAGCGTCCTTAAACGGGCCGCTTTCAGCCAAACCTTAAGTTTAGACAAGATTAGTAAGGATCTTCAATTTTTAAACGCTTCCCATCTTTGTAGGAGGCCACGAAGGCATCTTCAAACCCCATATTCACCAATTGTTTCCTGAATTTCTGAGCTTCTTCCAAGGTTTCGAAATTCCCAAGCGAATAGGAATAGAAGGGGTTGGTTTTCACGAACATGGTATTGGAGAGGGCCTCTGAAGCCAGGGTCATGTTGTTGTCGACAAAGGATTTGATCTGGACCGAGTAGATCTTTTCCTTTTCCACGAATTGTTTGGCCAGGTAGAATTCCTTGACAAGGCTTAGTTCCTCGTTCTGTTGTTTCAGGTTATCTATCCGCGATTTAATGGCATCCAGGCTATCTATGGATACCAGCAGGTTGGTTTTATCATAGCTTCCGGAACTGCTGCTCAAACCTGCCGTAAATGAAGTGACGGCCAGGGCGCCAATGAGAAAAAGCCCGGTTACCATTGCCAGCACATTGCGCTGTAGCCGGCTCCTTTTGAGCTCTTTGTTCTTGTATTTGATCTGGTCCAGGAGGCGTTCGTTGATGATTTGCGCCTTATCTATATCCTTGTGCAATTCAAGTAGATCGCTTTCTTCAATAAAAGGCATAATGCTTAAGTTTTGGGAGTTGACAAGGTAAAAGTACGTAAAATGCCTATAATCAACAAAATAAAAGATTTATAAGATAAACACCCTGCGAGGGGCCAGGGACAGACCTTCCCGGGCCCGTGCGAACCCCAGGCAGGCCATTAACCTTCCCCGGATACCTGGTAGATTCCATCATCCCGGATCTCTATCTTTCGTTCCCTGTACAACGTACCAATAGCTTTTTTAAAATTCTTTTTACTCATTTGCAGGCTCTGTCGAATGGCCTCGGGATCGGACTTGTCGTGCAAACCCAAAAAACCGCCGGCTGCCCTTAACCGCTCGTAAATCCTGTCTGCGGCTGATTCCCTTTTTTGCTTCCCTTTGGGCTCAAGAACCACATCCAGTTTAAGGTCGGGACGGATGTTGCGTATGTAGCCCTTTAATCGATTGCCAACCTTCAGTGTCCTGAAGACATCGCTCGAAAATACCAGCCCTTTATGTTGGTTATTAACTACCACATCCCAGCCCAGATCAGACTTACGGCTTACCAGCAGTTCCACTTCATCCCAGGGTTTCAGATGCAGAGTGGCATTATCCAAAAATGCGTCCAGCTTGCTGGAAGCCACCAGGCGGAACGACTTTTCATCCAGATAACAAAACACCACATACTCCTGCCCTTCTTCCATCCTGTCCCGCTGCTGGTTGAATGGCACCAGCAGGTGCTTTTCGAGTCCCCAATCCAGGAAGGCCCCGAATTCATTCACCTCCGCCACCGGCAAACAGGCGAATTGGTTCCGTCGGATATAGGGTTTCAGGGTAGTGGCCACCGGCCTTTCCTCATGGTCCAGATAACAGAATACCTCTATGGAATCGCCGATGTTCCAGGTCTCCGGAACATATTTATTGGGCAACAGCAGGTCGCTGACATCATCATCACCCAGGAACAGGCCAACGCTGGTGCTCCGCAGGATAGTTAGTGTATTGTAATTGCCCAATTCTATCATACGGCAAATGTAGGAGTAAAATTGGCCATAAAAAAAAGCCGTCCCTAAGAAACGGCCTTTATACATTTATAGTTACAGCGGGTCTCAGTCATATACCGACTCGGTCCTGAAATGCTTGGTGAGCATGTAATATACAACCGCCCGGTATTTCGTCCGTTCCGAAACGCCGTAAGTACCCATGACTTTATAAACCGCCTCCATCAGTTGTGGGCTGTCTTTCAGGCCCAGTTTTTTTATAAGATAATTATTTTTGACGGTTTCCAGTTCCTTCTCATCGGTTCCGGACACGGTAGAGGCATCGCGGTTATAAATGGCGGGGCCCAGGCCCCTGGCCACCTTTTCCAATAACTCCATGTCTGGGGTAGACCCGAAACGCTCCCTGATGTGCGCTGCATATTTGCCCAGTAATTCATCTAATTTGCTGCTCATAATGATTGTGTTCGCGGTGGTTCGTTGGAATATGGCCTAAGATAGAAAATCGAAATAAGTAAGCAAAATTTTATTGTTTAACAGTCTCGGGGTACGTATTTCCAGGATTTTTGGCTTCCGGGAGGAGGTATAAAAGTCGGCCATGGATGCGAGGAGTTCATCTTCGTTTTCCGCTTTTGAATGGCTGAATCCGTACACCCTGGCAAGCCCTTGCAAATCGAGGTCCTGTGTGGTCTCAAAAAAAGTCTCATAAGTCTCGGATTCCTCCTGCCCGGGCAGGATCCTGAAAATACCCCCTCCCCCATTGTTGATCACAATAATCCTGAAGTCCGGGCGTATATACCGGTTCCACAACCCATTGCTGTCGTACAGGAAACTGAGGTCTCCCGTTAGCAGCAAGGTGGGGGCCTCAGCAGCAAGAGAGGCCCCGACGGCTGTGGAGGTTGATCCGTCTATCCCGCTGGTCCCCCGGTTACAGAATACCCTTAGCGAAGGGGGGAGGTCGAACAATTGGGTGTAGCGTACGGTTGAACTGTTGGCAAGCTGTACCTGGTAGCCTTCCGGGATGTGCCCAAGGAGGTGGTGGAAGGCGAGCATATCTGAAAATGGGATGGTTTGCAAATATTCATCCCGTTTCTTCCTGTGGAGGTTCCTTTGTGCCACCCACAGGTCACGGTACGGGCTTTGGGTGGGTTGCATAAATGGCGCGAGTGCCTCAAAAAACCGGTTGGGATTCACGCGCAGGTGGTCGGTAAGCGAAAAATAGGTGTCATTGGCACGCAATGGGTCTACATGCCAGTGTCGGGCTGGGCGGTGCCGCCGGAGAAAGGCTTTGATCTTCTTTGAGACTACCATCCCTCCGAGGGTTACCAGCAGATCGGGCTTCAGGGCGGCAAATTTTTGTCCGGGGTCCGCAGTACGTTCTATCGGCCAGAGGATGCTGTCTATGTTTGATATAAATCCTTCATGATGGATGTTGGAAGTAGTTTCCGTAAAAACCAGGACCGACGGATCGCCAGCCAGGGCATCCAGCCATTCCCGGGCGATCGTGTCCGGGTTAGCGGCTCCGATAAGGACCATTTTTCGCCTGGCGCCTGCCCATGTCTTTCCCATGGAATTCATATCGGGAAGGTGCCCCGGGGAAGCCTGCTTGCTAATCTCCGCCGGTAATTCCTGCCCCGGGTCCTCAAGGGTCTGGTACAGGGGTTCTTCCAGTGGCACGTTGATATGGACCGGCAATTTATTATCCAGGAGTGTGCTTAAAGCCGCCGTCAATTCCTGGTCGTTATAGGCCAGTATATCCTTCTGGAGCTCTTCCAGGTCCCCGGGATCCTCAGGAATGTCACGGCCGGCCTGCCTGATCGCTTCCGGGGCATGTGTCACGTCTTGCTTTAACCGTGCCGTATACCCAATATGGTCCATAAAAACCCGGTCCTGCCGAATGGTTTGCCCATCCCCGATATCTACTTTGTACGGAGGCCGGTCAGCTGAAATAACCAACAGAGGGATCAGGCTGTAGAAGGCTTCGGCAATGGCCGGATAAAAATTGAGTAAGGCGCTCCCGGAGGTGCAAACCACCGCCACCCCATGGCGCAATTGCTGGGCTAACCCCAGGGCGAAAAACGCGGCACAACGTTCATCCACAAGGCTGTAGCAACGAAAATAAGGATCCCCTGTAAAACCAAGGGTCAGCGGCGCATTTCTGGAACCAGGTGAAATTACGATATGCCGGATCCCGGCCCATTTGCAATGCTGTACGACCCTCCGGGCAGAGGGAATGCTGGAAATCTTCATAAACAGAGCAAAAATACAATGGATGTACGGGCCAGCCCAATCATTGTTGCGAATTGTGCAGTATCACCCCCATGGTCCTGGTCTTATCCTGTGTTTCCTGCCATTCGGCCAGGGCATCAGATGCCGAGGTAACTCCTCCGCCCACAAAAAGCTCAGAATGATTTTTTGCGAGCGCCATACAACGCAGGTTCACATAAAATCTTGCCTGCCTTCCCCCTGCCCTCTCGGTGGTTTCCGCCAGGTTTAGTTCCCCCAGGTAGCCACCGTAAAACCTGCGGCCATAACCTTCATTACGTTTGATAAACTCGAGGGCCGCGGCTCTGGGAAGGCCGCAAATCGCAGGCGTCGGATGCAGGGCCGCGAGCAGGTCCTCCAACCCGGCCTTTCCCATCAGGCCATTGATCTTGCTTTGCAGGTGCAGGAGTCCTCCTGCCCTTACGCTGCGGGGAGTGGTTGCCACAAGGGAAGCCGTTTTATCGCCAAGGGTTTCCAGGATATATTGGGTGACCAGTGCTTGTTCCACACGTTCTTTCTCCCCCCAATCCGGGTTCTGTGTCCCGGTATAGGCCATGGTCCCGGCCAGGGACATGGTCTCGAAGATTTCCCCGTATACCCGGAGCAATAATTCCGGACTCGCCCCCATCCAACTGCCGGTATCCGGGTGATGCCACCAATAACAGAAAGCTTCAGGGTAGCATCCGAGCATGGCCAAAAAAGTTGGCAAAGGCGATACCTCCATATCTACCCGGGCCTTCCTTGAAACGACGATCTTCCGGCAGTGGCCGGTAGCTATTTCTTCTTTTGCCTTCCGCACCAACCGCAGGTAATCCTGTTTCTCCGTTTCAGACATCTTCACAGAGACATTCTCCGGTAAGGCCGCAGGAATTGTTTGGTCGGGGGATGGTATCCGATAGACCTTCTCGGGGATAAGCAGGATGGGCCGAATGGCAGGGTCAAAAGGGGCGAAAACAAAACCCGATTCGCCAAAATCGCGAACCTTGTGCGCAAGCCCATCCGCCTGTACAAGTACAGTGAGCCTTTTTTCACCGGGCGGGCGATAGGCGACAAATGGCTTTTTCTGGCGCCGGGGTTCTTTCAGGATATCATTCAGACTCTCCGGCATGTCATTTCCTGGGTAAGGAGATGGTGGTAAGTTTACAATGGGAGATCAGGCGATCTTCCTGATCCGTTATCCGGATGTGCCAGAGTTGGGTGGTACGCCCCTTGTGGACTATGGTAGCCCGGGCAAATACCTCCCCTTCCTTGATACTTTTGACATGATTGGCTGAAATTTCTATCCCCCGTACAAAATAATCCTTGGCATCCATAAAAATATAGGAAGCCGCACTCCCAACGCTTTCGGCCAGTGCCAGGGTGGCACCCCCGTGCAGCACCCCATCTGGCTGGAAGACCCGGGAAGTAACCGGCATTTTGGCAAGCAGGTAATTCTCTCCCACATCGATAAAGGAAATATCCAGGGTCTCCATAAGGGTATTCTTGCAAATATCGTTGCAGACCTTCAGAATTTTTTCTTTGAATTCGTTCATGAAATTATTTTTTGTAAAATTAAGCATTCGCCGGCCAAAAGCTGGCATGGCAGACAAGCAGTATGGGAGAACTTTTAAAGCGGGTGCAATATACGGCTTCCAATTCCTACCTCACCCTCAATGAGCTGGTTTCCGGGACCAGAAACGCCTGGATGGTCTTTCACGGGATAGGGTATCTGAGCCGATATTTTATAGCTCATTTCAAAGACCTGGACCCCGTCGAAAACTATATTGTGGCACCACAGGCACCCTCTAAATATTACCTGAACAACGAGTACCGGCATGTTGGGGCCAGTTGGCTCACCCGCGAAGACACGTCCGCCGAGGTACAAAACGTGCTGAATTACATCGATGCGGTATATAAGGCAGAGGCTATCCCTCCGGCCTGCAGGCTGATGGTGCTCGGCTTTTCGCAAGGGGTCTCGGTGGCCGCCCGCTGGGTAGCCCGGAGCCGGATCCCCTGCGCGCGCCTGCTTTTGTATGCAGGCGGCATCCCGGAAGAACTGAAACCGGGGGATTTTGATTTCCTGCCAGCCGATTGCCAGACCGTGCTGATCGTGGGAGAGAATGATGACTATTTGAATGCCACGAGGCTCAAAAGTGAAATGGAGAAAGCCCGCTCCCTCTTCGGCGAGCGCCTAGAGGTGGTAACTTTCACAGGTGGCCACGAAATGAACGGGCAGGTGCTCAAAGACCTTAGTTTATGACGACCCCGATCATCCTTGAAGACAAACGGGTGAGGCTGGAGCCCCTGACCATGGAAAATGCCCCTGCCCTAACCGGGGTCGCTTCCCAACCGGGTCTTGTGGCCTATTCCCCATCGGATATTGAATCGCCGGAGGCCCTGATGCGCTATGTGGGGAAAGCCCTGGAACTCCAGCGAAAAAAGAGTTGCATCCCTTTCCTGGTATATGACAAGAATTCCCGGACTGCCGCCGGGAGTACCCGATACATGAATATCGACTGGCACAACAAGGTGGTGGAGATCGGCTCAACCTGGATTGGGAGGGAATTCCAGGGAACGGGCCTCAATACCCATATGAAATACCAAATGCTCCGGCATGCGTTTGAAGAAATGGGATTTGAAAAGGTGGAATTCCGGATTGACGAACGCAACCAGCGCTCCCGAATGGCCGTTGAAAAACTGGGGGCCACCCTGGAAGGCATCCTCAGGAAAAACGTGTATCTCCTGGATGGCTACAAACGAAACACCTGTTGCTATGGGATCTTGCTGGAGGAGTGGCCCAACCTGAAACAAACCTTGAAACTGCGGCTGAGGTAAACCCCGGGGAGCAGCCCTTCGGGAGCTTCCGGGAACACTCAAAATGAATAGGCATTACCAGGGCTTAAGGAGCCCAAAATCTCGATGAACGGCACTGAAAATCGGATACACTACAATTTTAGTGACCTTCACAACATATTTTTCCCTATCCCGGTGAATCTCATCAACTTGGGCCCCGAAAAAGACTCCCAAATCCCATGTTTATGAAGAATTTTACACTTTTGATCATTTGCCTGCTATGTACTATTGGCCTGAAGGCCGACTGTACCAATGCCTACTCCTCTGCCAGCTACGCGCTTGCCCATGCCAAAAAAGCCCTTAGCGCCGACAATTTTGACCATCAGCGTTACTATGCGGAACGGGCCCTGGAGGCTTTCGAAAAAACACAGGCCATGACGGCCGATTGTGGTTGCGATGCTTCCAGCGACCCTATTTTCAAAGGCATAGAGAATCTTAAGAAAGCCATTGATCCCAAAGACTGGGAAATGGGCCGTTACTACACCAAAAAGGCCGTTGCCAATGCGCATGAACTGCTGGCCGCCCTCGACCGGTGTACCAGCGGGGCCGAGGCCGAAGACCTGGGGACCGAGACTTTTGATGAGAGTGAAGATGCCACAGGCGAAACCCTCAAAAACCCTGAAGAACTTGAGGCCCAGCAGAACCTGAAGCGCCTGGCGGAACTTACGATCTATGAGTTCGAAAAATCGATACGGGAGCTCGCGGAACTTTTGGGTTGTGATGTGGCTCAAAACCTGGAGGAGGAGCTGGACGAACGCAGCGAAGAAGCATTAAAAGCAGAATCCCTGGAAGAAACAAGGGAGTTTTACCGGGAACAAACCATAGCCATTCAAAGGCGTGCCCTGCAGGCATTGCAGGATTGTACCGGGAATGCTGGTGACCAGGCTACCGATCAGGGCAAATCCTGACTTAATTCAAAGGGGGGTGAAGCCAGTGTCAGTTGTTACTCTCCTGTTCGGCGCTCTCCGGCTGGTAATAACTGATTTTGCGGGTAATATAGCTGTTGTCCGGGGTTATTATCTGCTTGATCCAGTTGCCGTTGTTGTCAAACTGATAAATATATTTCCTGGTTTCGGTCTGTCCCCCGGCCTGGGTCTGCATCTGCGATAGCATCCCGTCCTCATTGTATTCAAAAGTGATTTTACTGACAGGCACAAACGACTTTTCGGTTTTGCTGTATTCAAATTGCACTTCCGAAACCGGCTTGCCCGCGGCGTTATAAATCATTTCCGACGCCTTGTCGGGGGCCCCATCTATAAACTCCTTGGTGAGCTCATCCCTTTGCGGAGAGCCGTCTTTGGCCGTTGCAGCAGACGTCCTGATGGTCTTCAGCAAAACTTCGTTGAGAAAATAGGAGGTGGTGGCTTCTCCTTTTTGTTCACTGTATTCAATCCGGGTCTCATCCACCCCTTCGGGGCTGGACCGGACCATGCGTACCAGCCGGCCTTCCTCATCATAGCTGTATTCATACCGGTCTATGTATTCTTTATTATAACTGACGATCTGCTCCTTGATCCTTTTGCCATTCAGGGTATCGGGTTCAAAAAAATGGGCCATGGATGAATTCTCATCAAATTTCCCGTCGCGGTATACTTCATCCCGGCGTTCAGACAAAAAGCCATCCCGGTATTTATAATAGGTAATGCTATAATCCTGGTCGTTGTAGCGGGTAACGGCCTTGGTTAATTTACCTTCCCTGTTAAAATCAAATTCTTCCCGGCCATAATTTGTCAGTACCTGGCAATTTTTCACAGGACCCTGGAGGTCATAGTCCTCCGTAGTAAATATTTTGGTCTCCTGAGCCTCCAGGGTACTACAGTACAGGAGCAGGAATCCGAAATAAAAAACAAGATAAAGTCTATTGAAGAAAGGCCGTTGCATATTCACAAAATTAGGGTATTCCCGTACAAGGGAAAAACAATATCGATGCCAAAAAACAAAAGGGCGGTATAAACCGCCCTCCCGTATCGCTCAGAGTTCACTGAACCCTTATTTGACTTCTTCAAAGTCTACGTCTTCCACATTATCTCCTTCTTTGGCTCCACCCTTGGAGGCTGTCTCCTCTCCGTCGGAAGCTTCGCCTCCCTGTTGGGCTGCCGCCTGTGCTTTGTACATTTCTTCGGAAGCCACTTTCCAGGCTTCGTTGATTTTCTCCAAAGCCGGGGTGATCACAGCCACATCCTTGGATTCGTAGGCCTTTTTAAGCTCTTCCAATGCGGTTTCGATCGGCTTTTTCTTGTCATCAGACAATTTATCGCCAAATTCCCCCAGTTGTTTTTCGGTCTGAAAGATCATGCTATCAGCCTCATTGAGCTTATCTGCCGTTTCTTTTGCTTTTTTGTCGGCCTCTGCGTTGGCTTCGGCCTCAGCCTTCATCTTCTTGATTTCCTCTTCGGTAAGGCCCGAGGAAGCTTCAATCCGAATATCCTGTGATTTACCGGTGGCCTTATCGGTCGCTGAGACCTTGATAATACCATTGGCGTCGATATCGAAGGTCACTTCGATCTGCGGTGTTCCCCTGGGAGCGGGTGGAATGCCGTCCAGGTGGAACCTTCCAATGGTTTTGTTATCACCGGCCATAGGACGTTCTCCCTGAAGCACATGGATTTCAACCGAAGGCTGATTGTCCGCGGCTGTTGAGAATATCTGTGACTTTTTGGTCGGGATAGTCGTGTTGGCATCTATCAGCTTGGTCATCACCCCACCCATGGTTTCTATTCCCAGGGACAAAGGGGTTACATCCAATAGCAACACGTCTTTGACGTCTCCGGTAAGCACGCCTCCCTGAATGGCAGCACCGATGGCCACTACCTCATCCGGGTTCACGCCTTTGGATGGCTTTTTGCCGAAGAATTTTTCCACGGCTTCCTGTACGGCAGGGATCCGTGTTGAACCCCCTACGAGGATGATCTCATCGATATCGCTTTTCGATAAGCCGGCTGCCTTCAGCGCGGTTTCGCAAGGCTGGATCGTTTTTTTCACCAGGTCGCTGATCAGTTGCTCAAACTTGGAACGGGTCAGGGTGCGCACCAGGTGTTTGGGCCCGGAGGCCGTGGCGGTCACATAGGGAAGGTTGATCTCCGTCTGTGCGGAGGAGGACAACTCGATTTTGGCTTTCTCAGCCGCTTCCCTCAGTCGCTGCAGGGCCATGGCATCCTTTCGCAGGTCCAGGTCTTCGTCTTTCTTGAACTCATCCGCCAGCCAGTCGATTATCTTTTGGTCTATGTCGTCACCGCCCAGGTGGGTATCCCCGTCTGTTGCCATTACTTCAAAAACACCGTCCCCAAGTTCGAGGATGGAAACGTCATGGGTACCGCCACCAAAGTCAAATACGACGATTTTCTGGTCCTTGTCTTTTTTGTCCAATCCGTAAGCCAGGGATGCCGCAGTAGGTTCGTTGATAATACGCTCCACCTTCAGCCCGGCAATTTCACCGGCTTCTTTAGTGGCTTGCCGTTGGGCGTCGTTAAAGTAGGCGGGTACGGTGATCACGGCCTGGGTGACTGACTGCCCCAGGTAATCCTCGGCCGTCTTCTTCATTTTCTGAAGGATCATAGCCGACAATTCCTGCGGGGTATATAACCGTCCGTCAATATCCACGCGGGGGGTGTCGTTGTCTCCCTTCACCACTTTATAGGGTACCCTTTCCGCTTCCTTTTTGGATTCAGAATATTTGTTCCCCATGAACCGCTTGATGGAGTAGATTGTTTTGTTGGGATTGGTAACCGCCTGCCGCTTGGCCGGATCGCCCACTTTGATCTCACCGCCTTCCACAAATGCGATCACAGACGGAGTGGTCCGTTTTCCTTCGGCATTGGGGATCACAACGGGTTCATTCCCTTCCATAACGGAAACACAAGAATTCGTTGTTCCGAGGTCAATTCCGATAATTTTGCTCATTATGCTATCTATTTATAATTAGTGTATCCAACTCTAAGGTCGTTATGTGGGTGTCAAACAACATGCCAACCAGACAAACCTGACAGGATGTCATTAATGCCTGGGGATAACCCATGCCCTCCCTTGCTTCCCGGCCCGTACCGGGAATGGGAAGGGCAGCCCTCGGAAATTAATCCCCCCCGGGTTCAATATTTTTCGGGGATCGGGTGAAAGCTTCGTAACTTAGCCTCATGAAGCAGGAGCCGTTACCCGCCATGGAATGCATCAGCGTATTCGACATGCTCAAGATCGGCGTGGGCCCTTCCAGTTCGCATACCCTGGGCCCCTGGAGGGCTGCGGAGCGATGGTTGTCCGAATTGGAGGAAGTGGGGCTGTTAAACCAGGTACAGGAGCTCCGCGTAAATGTTTATGGATCCCTGGCCCTCACCGGGAAAGGGCATGCCACGGATTATGCCCTGATGCTGGGCCTGTCTGGTGCCGATCCCGAACGCATCCCCATTGATGCCATCCATCCCATGGTAGAGAAAATAAAACGGGAGCACCAGATTCAGCTTAAGGGGATAAAACCCCTGCCATTCGACCCGGAAACAGCCATCGCCTTCCACAAAGAATTTCTCCCATTTCACGCGAACGGGCTTATTTTCGAGGCTTCGCTCGCAGGGGGGGAACGGGTTTCAGATACGTATTATTCCATCGGTGGGGGTTTTGTGGTGCGGGAAGAACGGGTCAACGCCAAAAGGAAAAAGGAAGAATTCCGTAATTTTCCTTTCCCGGTGCGAAAAGGGAGTGACCTTCTGGCTTATTGCAGGCAGGAGGGGAAATCCGTTTCGGCTATAGTGCTGGAGAATGAACGTTCT